>ENA-OQID01000024-OQID01000024.1-human-gut-metagenome-genome-assembly--contig:-NODE-24-length-151232-cov-9.329655_pt1 | contig 151232 bp, 148 predicted proteins | sample MGYA00242567_ERZ504727 | MGnify/ENA primary metagenome ERZ504727 (study PRJEB26092, sample SAMD00036215) | human gut metagenome | host: Homo sapiens | study: EMG produced TPA metagenomics assembly of...
CGCCGGGGCCCACTTTAGGTGCCCTCTTTTTCGTGGGAAACTCGCAAAAAACTTCGCCCGTGCGGGGGCCGCTGAGACCAGACCTGCCAATAAAGGACAGGTTTATTTAAGTAGGTTTTATCTGAGGAAATGCTGCTACGTCTATCTACAGATCTGAAATCTGACTACTGAATAGACCGTCTAACTAAATAGCGAGCGGCATTAACCAGCCCTTTTGCTTGCGCCCGGGAGGGCCGTATATGAAGTTTATCGCGAGTTCCGCACGCAAAGGAAAGCACTTAATGTGCTTTCCGTCTTGCGCAGGACTGTAGAGCAGGAAACTTCATATGCGTCCCTCCCGGGCGCAAGCAAAAGGGCGACCCCGCAGTGGGGTCGCCCTTGTTGAGCTGCTTATATGCGGCTGTTACTCGGCGTCGTGGTGACGGCGGGGCTTGCGGCCTCCGTTGTCGCCGGGACGGCGCGGACGGTCACTGCGCTCGGAGCGCTCGCGACGCGAACGCTCACGGCGCTGGAAGTGCTCGCCGTCGCCCTCGGAGGCACCCTCGGCGCGAGCAGGGGCCTCGGGCTTGTCAAGACGATCGAGCGAGATCTTGCCGCGATCGTCGACCTCGATGACGACGACCTTGACCTCGTCGCCCACATTGAGGACGTCCTCGACCTTCTCCACGCGACCCTTGGCGACGCGGGAGATGTGCAGCAGGCCGTCCTTGCCGGGCAGCAGGTTGACGAAGGCGCCGAAGGGCTGGATGGAGACCACGCGACCGGTGTACTCCTCGCCCGGCTCGGGAACCTTGATGATGAGCTTGATGCGCTCGACGGCCTGGTCGACGGACTCGCCGGTGCCGCCGACAAAGACGGTACCGTCCTCCTGGATGTCGACCGAAGCGCCGGTCTCGTCCTGGATACCGCGGATGACCTTGCCGCCGGAGCCAATGACGTCGCGAATCTTATCGGTAGGAACCTGGATGGAGACGATGCGCGGAGCGGTGCTGCGTGTGGTGTGGCGCGGCTCGGGAATCACATCGAGCATCTTCTGCAGGATGAAGGCGCGACCCTCCTTGGCCTGCTGCAGGGCGCGGGCCAGGATGTCGAAGGTAAGGCCGGTGGTCTTGTTGTCCATCTGCAGGGCGGTGATGCCCTCGGTGGTGCCGGTGACCTTAAAGTCCATGTCGCCCAGGAAGTCCTCGAGACCCTGGATGTCGGACAGGACCACGGTCTTGCCCTCCTCCTGGATCAGACCCATGGCGATACCGGAGACCGGGCGCTTAATGGGCACGCCGCCGTCCATAAGGGCGAGCGTGGAGCCGCAGGTCGAAGCCATCGAAGAGGAGCCGTTGGACTCCATGACCTCGGAGACCACGCGGATGGCGTAGGGGAACTCGTTCTCGTCGGGGAGCACCGGGAGCAGGGCGCGCTCGGCAAGGTTGCCGTGGCCGATCTCGCGGCGCTTGGGGCTGCCCATGCGGCCGGTCTCGCCGGTGCAGAACGGCGGGAAGTTATAGTGGTGCATGTAGCGCTTGCCCTCGGTGGGCTCGATGGTATCAAGACGCTGGCCCTCGTTGAGCATGCCGAGCGACAGGACGGAGAGCACCTGGGTCTGGCCGCGCTGGAACAGGCCGGAGCCGTGAACGAGCGGCAGGTAGTTGTCCTTCACCATGATGGGACGGATCTCATCGGCGGCACGGCCGTCGACGCGCTCACCGGTCTCGACGACCATGGTGCGCATGGCCTTCTTCTCGAGCTTCTTGAGCGCCACAGGGATCTCGCGCTCCCAAGCGGCCTGCTCCTCCTCGGTGAACTCGGCACGGATGGACTCCTTCAGAGCCTCGACCTTGCCGATACGGGAGAGCTTGTCGGCGTCGCGAAGGGCGGCTGCCATCTCGTCGTAGTGAGCGAAGATGCGCTCCTGGACCTCCTCGACGGGTTGGTCGAGCGGGTACTCCTTCTTGACGATGGGGCCGTTGACCTGCTCCCACTCGGCGACGAACTCGTGTTGAGCCTGGCAGAAGGCAGCAAGGGCTTCCTGGCCAAACTTCATGGCGGCGAGCATATCATCCTCGGAGATCTCCTCGGCGCCGGCCTCGACCATCGAGATATAGTCGGCAGAGCCGCCCAGCTCCAGGTCCAGATCCGAGTTCTCGCGCTCCTCGTAGGTGGGGTTGACGATAAACTCGCCGGTCTCCACGTTACGGCCGATGCGCACGCAGGCAAGCGGGCCCTCGAAGGGCACGCCGCCGAGCGTCATGGCCAGGGAAGCACCCATGACGTTGATGACGTCGAAGGGGTTGACCTGGTCGGCGACGAGCGAGGTGGCGACGATGTGCACCTCGTTGCGGAAGCCGTCCGGGAAGCTCGGGCGAATCGGGCGGTCGATCATGCGTGCGGTGAGCGTGGCCTTCTCGCTGGGACGGCCCTCACGCTTGAGGTAACCACCCGGGATGCGGCCGGCTGCGTACATCTTCTCATTGAAGTCGACGGTCAGCGGGAAGAAGTCGTAGTTCTTGCGCTCCTTGGAGACGACCACGGTGTCGAGCATCGTGGTGTCGCCCTGCTTGACCAGGCACGCGCCGGTAGCCTGCTTGGCAAGCTCGCCCGACTCAAAGGTGTAGGTCTTGCCGTACAGCTCAAAGGTCTTGGATACGAGTGTCATTGTTCTCCTTTACCCCACAGGCCCCTTGCCTGCGGGCTTCTCATGTGACGCGGGCCCCCTGCCCCCGCCACGCTTCAGAGCGTGATTGTTCGCGCCCTTACACAAAAAGAGCGCCCCGCTGCGCAGGACGCTCTTAGCATGTACAAATCCTTACTGGATGTTGTCGCGGATGCCCAGAGCCTTGATGAGCTCACGGTACTCGACGATGTCGTTCTTCTTGATGTAGGAGAGAAGACGACGACGACGGCCGACGAGCATGAGCAGGCCACGACGGGTGTGGAAGTCCTTCTGGTGGGACTTCATGTGCTCGGTCAGCTCCTTGATGCGCTCGGACAGGATGGCGACCTGAACCTTGGGGTTGCCGGTGTCGACCGGGGTGTTACCGAACTGGGCAGTCAGCTCAGCCTTGCGCTCTTTGGAAACAGTCATTGTTTCACCTTTCGTTTCTTGTCGCCCGCGGGCGACATTATTCGCCTCGGACTGGGAAGCCGCCGGTGGAGCGAGCATCCAAGGTCGAGGTACCAACAGGTCGGTATGTTACCACAAGCGGCCCGCGCCTGCGCATCATCACCGACCCAACATGAATTCCATCGCACGGAGGCGCTGATCGGTGTGCGTCGCAGCCCAAACATGCGAAAGCCCCAATAAAAAGGCAGCGGTATGGGGATCGATCCTCTCGGCCATGAGTGCATCGAAGGTCATGGACATGAGGGCGCGCAGCCACGCGACCTCACCGGTCGACACCAGCTCGGCACCCGGAACGCTCGACGCGCACGACCCGCACATGAGCCCGCCCGCCCGGGGCGAAAAATACGACAGCATGGGGTCTCCGCACAGCACGCAGGCCGAAAAATCGGGTCGATAGCCAACGTGCGACAGCAGCTTAAAGACATATGCCGCCACAAGTAGATCCATATGCGCCGTGTCGAGCCCGCTGCCCACCAGGGCAAGCGCTCGCTGCGTTATGGCAAAGGTAAACGGGTCCTCGGCGTCCTCGAACGAGCACACACGAGCGACCTCGGCGATTGCGCTTGCGGCGCAGGTCGTCTCGTAATCGGGCGTAGCGCCGAGCGGCGCCTCCATAAGCTCGGCCTGGGAAACCACATCGAGCGACCGTCCATGCGCGAGCAGCATATCGACAGTACAGAACAGCTCGCAGCGCGCCGCCAGGCGCCCACCGGGTTTGCGGGCGCCCTTTGCCACGGCGCGAACCTGCCGACCCCGCTCGTCAAGCATCGTCAAGATCAGGTCCGTCTCTTTGAGCTTCGTCTTATCGAGGACGAGCACCTTCGTGCGATATGTCCGGGAGCCTGCCATGCGCGCCGCGCGCCCTTAGTCCTCGGCGGAGTAGTAGATAAGTGTTCTATAGGTCTCCATAGCGCTCCATAGTGCAGTTATACGTTTCCATAGGTCTCCATAGTAGTGCATATTTCAGAACTTATGGACTGAGTTAGGACGCGGATAGACCCGTAGACAAAAATAGCCCCCGTCTCCTATCACTGGGAAACGGGGGCTAATAACCTCAAACGAGGTTTGTATTGCGCCTTTAATTTAATCGTCTCGGAACGCGCCGACGAGGCATAGGGCCAAGAAGAAAATCATGCTGCCGAAGGTGGAGCCGAGAATAAAGGCGATTACCAAACCCATCATCGGCGTGTGCCGTCAGACACGTAGCACTGGAGACGATCAAGCGCGTATCCGTAGATGCCAGCATAGTCATCGCCGCCGTAGGTGGAACCGTCATCGCAGACCTCGTCATGCCAGTTTGCGTGCGCGACGTCCTGAGCACGGTAGTAGACCTGCTTGTACTCGCCAGACGGTGTGATGTAGTACATCATCACGCCATCGATGGTCTGGCCCCAGATGCCCGCCATGCCATTTACGGAATCGTTGTAGTTGGCGGTCTGCACCCAATCCAGCCATCCACTCTCCTTGGTGTGGACACGGTAGCGCAGCGTGCCGCTATCCACCCACGCGATCAGCATGTCATGGGAGCCGTAGGGCATACCAGCGAAGCCCTCGCTGTTGGAATCATTGAAGTTGGTTACGGCATCATTCCACGCACCGTAGCGGTTGTGCAGCGCATAGTGGATGTTGACGCTTTTGCCCGTGGACTTCGGGAAGCTCGTGCGAGCAACAGAAGTGGAGGGCTGATAGGTGCCGCCGTTAGCATCGGTCGGTGCGGTCGGCGCGATGTAGCCGCTTCCGAGGTAAGCTGCCACGGCCTGCTTGAACTCGGCCCACGTCTTGCCGTACTGGCGGAAATAGCCGTTAGGATCGGTATGGTCGGAGCCGCCCCAGATACGAGCCGCCTGATAGTGGCTCAAGAGTCGGGACGTGTCCCAGCCGTGGGCACGCAGCTCGTCGCCAGCCCACTTGACGGCCTCGTTCCACTGCTTGGCAAAGTCGCTGGCGTTGGTGGCGTGAGCAAGCTCGATACCGACCGTGGCGTAGTTTCCATTGCCCACGTGCCAGCACAAGCGGTTCTCGGGCACCGTGTTGTACACGGTGGAACCGTCAAGCTCCATAACATGGTGGACAGCATAGGTATCATTACCGCGCCAATACAGAACATGGTTCCACGCGGACGCACCGGGGTTCGCCGTTTCGTGGATAACCAAGTACTGGGCGTTGAGGTAGCCGTGTCCATTGCTCACGTAGGCATCTTGGCTTTGGTAGGCTTCGGCGCTGAGTGGAGCGGCAAGCGCTGCCACAAGGGCGAGGACAACAGCAAAGGCGCTACGGAGAGGGAGCTTGCGCTTAGGCTCGGTCTCAGTCTCGGTCATGCTCTCCACCTGCTTTCAGGCGAGCTGCATCGACCGCTTGCTCAGCTGCTGCGTAGATCGCGGCGCTCACCACTCCACAGACCGTGCCGATAATGGCTACAGTCTCGTTACTTGTAGTGATGCCTGCGATGCTAGCCGCCACGCTGCCGAGAAAAGCAGCAGCGCAAAGCCAGAACTTACGGCTGGTCAGTTTCTTGACAATATCTTCGGTAGTCATAATTCCTCCTATCTACCTTTTTCTTTGTCGTAGAGCAGGTCAACCCGGTCACAGATGTGGTCGACCTTCTCGGCCATTCCTTGGCTTCTCGCCTGACTGTGCGCGAGGTCGTTGTGCAAGACCTCGTTAGACGTGACGACCGATTCCATGAGGGTCTTCATGGCTTCCATCAGTGAGTTCGAGCGCTCCATCTGGGCGGCGATTCGCCCCTCCATCTCAGACCGCTCACGATCGCGCTGGGCACGCTCCTTGACTTCATCCTGCTTGCGCTCTTCGCGCTTCAGGTCAATCTCGCCCTTGCGCTCGTTCTGGCGCTTGTACTCTTCGAGAAATTGCTTTCCGAAGTAAAAGGCGATGAGCGCCAGTGCTGCGCCACCTAGCCAGCCTGGGCCATAAGGCGCGAAGAGTTTGAGCACTTCCATCCACTCACCTCCCCTCTCCTACGCTTGGAATTAATTGCGAGTATCAAGCCGCCGTCCCCCGCGTTTTAAAGCCAAAAATCCCAGACGAAATGCGGAGGTCTACCATGCAAAACGTCTGGGATTTTTTAGAGATTGGATAGCCAAAAATGCTGTTTTCAGATGCCACCGCCGAGTACATGGCCGACAAGGGCAAGCGTCTCCGCGCCACCACTCTTGAGGGCTATCGCAGCGCCATCCGCTGCCACCTGATGCCGATGTGGGGTGAGCGCGAGATCGAGAGGATCAGCTTTGAAGAGGTTCAAGATTGGGTCGATTCGTTCACGCTCCCCGGCGCAGCCGAGAAGGCATACAAGACCTTCCGCCAGATTTACCGCTGGGTCTTGCGCCGCCACCAGCTACGCATCTGGGACGTTACGCAGGGCGTGGAGCTACCGAAAAAGCCGACCGTGCGCCGCCCGACGCTCACGGCAGAGCAGGAGCGCACCACGCTCAAAGCCATCGTGGGACAGCCATTTGAAGCCGCAGTGCTCTTGGGAGCCACGCTCGGGCTACGCAGGTGCGAGGCGTGCGCTGTGAGAATCGAGGATGTGGACTGGCGTAGCGGATGGGTGCACGTACAGCGCGGACTGCACGTCGTAAGCGGCGAGATCATCGAGACGGGATGCAAGACAAAGCTCAGCGACAGACGCTTGAAGCTGCCGCGATTCGCGCTTGAGCGCCTGCGTGCCATCCGTGGGACGCGCAGGTCGGGCAGATTATGTCTGCTTGACCCGAACGCCGTGGCCCGCAAGTTTCGCGCGTTCTGCAAGCGATTCAGCCTGCCGCATGTGCCGATGACATGCCTACGCCATAGCTGGGCTACGATTTCACTGGAGCACGGAGCCGCCATCGAGGACATAGCCGTGGCGTTGGGGCACAGCACGGTCAATACGGCCATGAGCCACTACCTACAGTCGTTCCGCACAGTGGTGGCACGTGCTAGCGACACGTATTCAGCTGCTATGGAGTGGTGATTCCGTATCCCCGTTGAAAACGTTTTTTGTAAAAGACAAAAGCAGCGTGACGTTATCATTTGAATACGCCAACCATTCGTCAGCGTTCTTGCTTATCGACAACAACGGCGCCCCGAGCACCATATTCCTGAATTGTATGGACTCGACGAGTAAGATTCTTGCAGGTCAGAGCCTTGCCATCACATTCTCGAGCAAAACGACGGCCGTGATAAAAACTACAGCCTGGTCATATGGATTAGTCATGACACCGGATGGCGCTAACTGCTCCATTTCTGTTGCGTAGCATTCCGTATCCCGCAAATCAAACATCGGGAGCGCTTTATCTAGAGCAGAAATCAACTCTAGGCCTGAGTTAGCCCGTCCGCAGCTGATGACTATTACAGTAGTCTCGACTGACTCGAAGGAATACACGCTGTGCGTGCTGGAAGACTCCATCTCGCTATGGGACCAAGCCAATAAAAAGACACTGTGGACCATAAGCGCCAAACTGGGATAGCATTCCGTATCCCTGAAAGTACCAAACTCCGCGATGTCTGACGGAAGGCTTGCTTTCAAATGGAAGTTCGGCAGCGGAATCAAGACTGGCCTGTCCATCATGATTGACGGCTCCGAAGTCGCATTCATCGGTGCCGGTACAGGCTTGAATAGCTAGTTATTTCAGCTCTTTGACGAATTTCCCGTCGAGCATAATATTCAGCTTTCCGTCTACGGCGTTGATGGCAAGGGTCGCAACCTTGCCGCCGCTCAGGTAGAAGTTGATGAACACGTTGTCACCGCCGTTGCTTGATGTGCCGAATGCGATGGAGTTTATGCTGTTGTATGTGATTCGGGATACGGAATGCTACTGCGGTGTTAGATACTTCCAGTTATCCCAACTCGTTGAGTTGCGTCGTATTCGCAGCGCGATTTTTCCACCGAACGAGAAGGCGAGCTGCGCAGAGTATGTCGCTCCGGGGTTCTGCTGTATAACTAGCGCCGCATTGCTTCCAAAATCGCTGGGAAGCCCTTTTGGGTTGACAGTCGTTGCAAACATTATGCACTTCGGTGGGTTATCCATGTCCGTAACTTCTGTGGCATATAGCGGGGATACGGAAAACTACGCGAACGAGATGACTGGCCCACCGGCAGAGATGACAGTGACACAATTCCAATCCGTAGACTTAAAAGTTACGGTCGCCCCGTCGTTACTCCATGTGGGCGCATTGTCGTTTCCCGCAAGCTTTACAGCCAACTTTGCAACCCCGGAGACGAAGTACAGACACGCTTTTCCCTTTCCGTTGCCGTCCATCATGACAAGCGCGACCGCGCGTTGCTGACTGACGAAGGAGACGCTGAGCGTATTTTCTGCTCTGCCTGATATGCCGTAGGTCAACAGGGATACGGAATGCTATCGCTCTACCGCGCTAAAAACAGTACAGCCAACGTGTGCTACATCAGATGATGGCGAACCAGCTGACGGAGCCTTCCCATACATACGATTCGTCGTTGATCACAACGACGGTAGCCTTGCCGTTGTCAGCTGATTTTGCTTGCGCCCTCACGCTCTTGTTCGCGCTCATGGCGTTGGCGAACGTCACCTTAGGCGCTCCACCTAGGTAAACCTCATAGGTGCCAACCGAGTTTGCTTCGACCTTCGCGGCGATGGTGCCGTATTTGTACCGGGATACGGAAAACTACATTCCCGTACGCATCTTGATAAAAGCAACCTTCGTACTATCGACGTATACATTCAAGCCGCTTACTGAGTTGCCGGTAACCGACGATTGCCACTCAAATCGCAATCGTCCTCCAACCATATTTGTGTTGAGCTGGGATACGGAATCCCCGAGCTTGTTGATTTGGGTGGCACAGTCGCTGATGCCCTTCTCCATGTTGTTGAGACGCGCAGCCGTGATGGCGGTCTTGGCGTCCTGCCAAACCTGCTTTGCGTAGGTCACAAGGTTTGCCATGTCTAATCCTCTCTTTAAAGCGTGAAGGTCGTCCACGCGCCGATTTCGTCGATGATCGTGCTCGTCCCGGGCATCGTGCTCGCCCCGGGGAATACCGCCTTACCGGGCAAGTTCGCATCCCAGCGCTTGAATGACGCAATCTTGTGCGTGCCCTCGTTCGTCTGCATCCACAGTCCGCCGTCGACGCGCTTGTCTCGAGGCGGCTCGCCGGACTGCATGTAGTAGGGCTTGGTCGCGGCTGCGGCGGCGTTGGCCTGCTTGGCTGCGGCGGTAGCTGCGGATGCGGCTTTGTTCGCGGCGTCGGCATTAGCGTTTGCCGAAGCGGCAGAAGAGTCTGCTTTGCCGGCCGATGCGTTGGCTCGGTCGATGACCTGATTGAGGTTTGCGATCGTGTCGTATAGCTCCTTGACCGCATCGCCGCTGGTCGTGCCGGATTCTAGCGATACGAGGTTGCGGTCGACCGAAGCATGGAAGACGCGTGTGCAGACCACATCGGAGCCCTGCCAGAATTGGACGCAAAGATGCGCTGAATCGGTCTTGAGCACGCTGCCGGGTGCCGCGCACTCCCAGGTGGCAGTCTCGTATCCGCTGACCGAGTTCATCGTCTTGTAGCCGCTGTTGCCGCACCCATCGGCATACGCCAGCTTCGCCGTGATGCCGGCGGCGGACGTGATCGCCTTGCCGTTGTCCGTCAGCTTGACCAGAAGCGTGCGACCGTTTGAATCGCCGCCGGAGAGCATCACTGGCGGGATGTAGTCGTTTGCCGTGTCCACATCGATGGTGATGCGGCGGAAGTTGTCTAGAGCCATCTTGACCCCCTTAATTGCTTGCTGCGGTCAATAATCGGGCAGCTGTCCCCCGCCAGATTTTTACGAGTTGCTGAGCGATATGGCGTGAGTGATCATTCCTTGGCCTCCAGTGCCTTGAGCGCGGCGAGCGCGGCTCTGAAGGTCTCGACCGGGTCGACGGCCTCGGTTCCCTCCCCCGCTTCGTCGGCCGTGGCCGGTTGAGGGTCGACGATGGCCGCCAGCGCGTCGAAGCACGCGACCGTGGCAGCGGTGCGCTTGTCTACGTAGGTTGGCTGCACGAACACGAAGTCCTTGCCCTGCGAACACGGCTCCGACACCTCCGACGCCTTGACAACCTTGCGCGTCCCATCGCTCATGACGGCGATGAATACCATGCCGTTCTTCTCGGCCTCGGCAAGCGCTTCCGCGTCGTAGCAGGTCAATTGCCCCTCGACGTTGCCAACAGGGTCATGCGCCATGTAGTCGACGATGTATGCCATTTGCATTCCTCTCTATCCAGTCGTTCCGACCGTTGAATACGATGTGAAGAGACCGTTGATCGTGTTTATAACGAAGGTCCCGTAATGCCATCCGACTGTGCCGTCGTGATTGTCGTGCACCTCTGAGACCAAGGGTTGAGACACGGAGCCGGTTCGTCCGTAAGTCGTGGTAACGTTTCTGTCGGACGTCGCCGCGGTGGAGATGATCGGAGATGATATGCGAACACTTCCCTGCGCCTGCATCTGGATTCCGTAATAGACGGCCCCCGTGTCCGTGTCGCGCATCGACGCCGTGTAGTCGATGTATCCGACTTTTGTCGGGGTGCTTCCATTGGTGGTGCGGTAACCGGCGAGCTCGCCCGCCGATGTGAGCATGGTGTACCAATTCGTGTAGCCGCACTTGAACGTCCCGTTTGCCGTGATGTTGTTGGCGGTCATGTAGTTTGTCTTGAGCGTGCCGGTGGTGAGGTTCCAGCTGTTTCGACCTAGCTTGTCGGCTATGGTGCCGGTGGCCATGTACGAGGCGTTGATGTACACCATGTCGTTCTGCATGTAGATGCCCTGCTCGGTGCCGCCTTTCGTCAGGCGGTCGAACATCTCCTTCTGGTCCATCTGCTCGTCGTAGGCGCTCAGGATGCCGTCGGCATAGTCCGATGCGTTCTTCTGCTCGATGGCGTGTCGCGCCCCGGTCGCGGCATCGGCGTAGTCCTTGACCGCGCTCGAGTAGGCTCCGTAGGCGGCGTCGTACTCGTACATGGCGGCCTTGAGCTCCTCGGCGGTCTTGCACTTGAGCACCTTGTCGACCTTGTCGGTATAGGAGCCGTACGTTCCGCCCTCGTCGGTCGTGCCGAAGGCCTTGGTGTAGCGGAGGCCGAGGACCGACGATACGAACTGGGCGCTCAGCGCCTTGTTGGACTTCAGCGAGTTGAATTGGCTCGTCGCCTCCTCGCGCTCCTTGTCCACGTCCTGCTTGGCCTTCTTCACGGCGGCTGCCTCGGCCTCGGTCACGACGCCGTCCCTTGCGAGGTCCTGTACCGTCGTGTCGAGACCATTGAGCGAGCCCGTTAGATCGTGCGCGCTCTGGTAGGCCTTGTTGAACGCCGCCTCGAGGACCGGCGCTGTATGGGTCACGGAGCCATCGCCGTATGTGACGCGGTCCATCGACCAAATAAAATATCCGTTTGCCCATTGCGGTATGTCTTCCGACCATCCCAGCTCGGGATTCTGCATGTTCAGTGGCGGCACTGTGTCGGACTGATTCTTCGCATAGAGCTTCACCGTGGACTTGACCACGGTGTCGGTCGTAGCGATGTCCTTGTCATCGAGCGTCGCTCCGGGGCCTAAATGAACCTCGCTGGCATCAAGATTCCAGTAGTTCTTGCCAGACTTATCCTGGATAATGCCGGCCTTAATGAGGTTGGCGCTGATGGTGCCGGAGACGATCGCGTCGGCCACCAAACCGTGACCGTTGCCGAGCGTGCGGAAATTCCACGTGCCATCGGAATTTTTGCCGTCGGCGATGCGGAAGTAACCGCCGCCGATCTGGATGCACATGGTCGGATTGGCCTCTTCCGGCTTGTCGTAGACGAACAAGCCCTTACCGGGCTTGATGTAGGTGTAACCGCCGGTCTCGTTCATCACCTTGTTAAGGCCATCGATTAGGCCGTCAAGGTAGGCGCTGCCGAGCGTCGCTGCGCTGTCCCAGCTGCCGGCGCTGCTAGTCAGGCGGTCGATGGTCTGCTGAACGCGATCGGAGCGCTTGACGATGCCCTCGATAACGTTGCCGACCTTCACGCTGGAAGGCGAGCCGTCACCGAGCAGGTCTTCCACGATCTCCAGCACGCGACCGCTCAAGCGAAGCGGCTTGGGGAAGGTGGTGTCGACCATCTGGAGGTTGTCGCCGAGGTCGCAGGCGTTGGCATCGAAACCCGCGCGACCGAGGGCCTCGACCGTGCCCTCATAGCTCACGATGGGCTTTGAGCGCTCGGCTAGCGCCGCCCTGCCCTCGACGAGAAGTGTCGCCTTGTCCTCGCAGTCGCCGTCCTCAAAGATGCCCTCGGTATGCACGAGCGACCCATCGGGACCGGGCACGCCCCAGACCTCGAGCAGCGAATCATCCTGGATGTATTCCTTGCCGCCGTTGATGTCGGCGAAGGTGATTTTTCGCGAGTATCCGCCAGTGGCATTGCCGTCGTCATCGGTAGTCTGCACGCCCTTGCCGTAGCAGTACAGGCGCGTCACCACGTCATCTGCGGACAGCACACGGTCGATGCCGGACAGACCGCTGCCGTAGTCGAGGCGCAGTGCGGTGTTGGCGCGACCCAAGCGCTTGACAAGACTGACCGAGCGCTTGGCGATTGAGTTGCCGTCAGCTGACAGCTGAATTACCGGCTCGACCTCCATCTTGTAGGCTTCGGCTATATCTTTGACGGAAGCCAGCGAGGACTGGTGGTAGACGCTGTATTCGCCGCTGCCCTCATCGCACTGGCCTACCGACCATCTGGTGCCATCAAGCGCCTTTGCGATTGCCTGCTCGGGCGTGTCTTTGGAGCCGCGGCGAAGCGTCGGCATGAAGTGGCGGGACAGCTCCTGCATGGAGCCGTAGCAGTTGACGGTGCAGATAGGCACGCTCTTCGCCCTCGACTCACGCGAGGACATGACGATCCACTCGCACGTGCGCCCCATGGAATCACAGAACACGATGCGGTCGTACTTGTCGACACCGTTATCCAGCAGGACGAGCTCAACCTTGTCCACGCCGCACTGGTCGACATTGCGCGTGCGCGTGGCCTGCATCGGAGTGAGCTCGCCGATATATGCGCCGAAGCGGTTGAAGTGGATGAATCTCTTTGACATCTGACCGTCTCCTAGGGGATGAGCCAGAGCGGCTCAAAGGATGTCGTGATACTGCTTGCACCGACCACTGTGATGGTCGAGTCCCCTACTGGCAGGTCGAAGAAATCCGATGTGAGTGTCGGGCAGGTCAAGACGCCATTGATGTACACGCCGCGCGATTTGGTCGGCGAGGTCTCGATGACGGCGGTGGCACCGGCGGCAAAATTCCTCTCGGCATCGACCTCAATGAACACGCCGTCCGCGCGGGAAATCTTCAATTTCTTCTCGGCCTTGAGCGTGGCGGTGAATGTCGGGAACACCCGGCAGTTGCCGTTCACGGTCAATTTGGTACCGCTCACCGCCGTTTTCCTGCCGTACAGCATGGGCATGGCGCTCATCGTCAGGTCAATCTCGTAGTAGGCGAACACTCCGCCCTGCCATACCTCGCTGGGGTTGGACGATTCGAGCCTGCCGACGAAATCACCGGGGAGCGCCCTCCACGTGATACGGGCATCGCGACCGACGATGGAGCCGAGCGCGACCTTGGACTTGACGTCCTCCTGCCACGTGCCGACCGTGCGCAGGTGGAGCGTCACCATACGTCTGCCGGCATAGGCGAGACCGCTGCCGTCCGTCAGCGAAAGGTCACGGGAGCCATGGGCTCCTGTAACGGTCGTGTAGGACGTGTCGAACGAGATGGCATCGACCTCCGGCGCGGAGGTCAGGTACCAGCCCATATCGCCGAGCCTGGTACCGTTCACGGTGACCGTGCCGTCATCGACGAACATGCTGTTGCGCGAGTAGATACCCAGCCTAGAATCAGCCATTTAGACCTCCATTGCGTCGCGCTTGCCGAGCTCAGAGTCGATGGAAGGCGCGAGCAGCATGGCGAGCGTCTTGAGGTCGACATCGAGCTTGAGCGCACCGATCTTGCTGAGCGCGGTGACGATTGCGTAGACAATGTCCTCGACAGACAGCCCACCAGAGCCACCAGCTGCCCCCTGAGCGCCGTTTGCGCCAGATGCGAGCGACATACCAGCAGCCACGTCAACAGCCGCGGATGCGCCACTCACGCGGTCCACGAGGGCATCGGTCATCTTGTCGGCATCCGAGAGCAGCGCAGGGGTGTTACGTTTGATGCCGACACCGATGCCGGACGGGATGAACTTACCGACCTTGTCGCGGAAGACACGCGACGGCGAGTGGATACCGAGTGCGCTCATCGCCTCGTCGACCAAGCCCGAGAGCGCATTTCTGATGTTGTTGTACAGGCCGCCGATGGCACCCGAGATGCCGTTCCAGAGACCGGCGATGATCTGGCTGCCGGCATTCCAGAGCCAAGTCCCAGCGCCGGAGACTGCGGCCATCGCGGCGTTGTAGATTCCGCCCAGGATGCCGCCGAGCGCACCGACGGCGCCGCTGGCAATCTGCTGGCAGCTCTGCCAGACCTGCGACCAATTACCGGAAATCAGCCCGGCGACCAGATTGACCACGCCCTGCACGATTTGCGCAATCGAGCTGATCACCTGATTGACGGACGAGACGATTCCCGAGATAAACGGGGCCATCGCCGCGAAGGCAGGCTCAAGCGTTCCAACCAAAAATTGAACAACCTGCTCGATTACGAAGCCCGCAACGGACATGAATTGGTTGAGCGCGGCACCGACCACCTCGAGCGCGTCGCCGATGAGGTCCATGACGGTCTCAAAGGTTGAGCCGAGCTGGTCGAGCCACGGGCTGCACTTGGTCAGCAGGTCGGAGATGCCCTGAATGACCGCCGTGATGATGGGCAGCAGCAGCGACTCGATTCCGGCGACCAGCTGGCCGACAAACGACAGGACGCTGCCGACCAAAATGATCAGACCGTCAAGCAGGCTCGTGAGCGGAGGTAGGATGACCGTCAGGATGCTGGTCAGCGGCTCGATGAGCTGGGAGATGCAGTCAAGCAAAGGCTGTAGGATTTCGGCCGCCACGGGGGCGAGCTGGGCGATCACGGTGCCGATGGTCTCGAAAATCTGGCCCATGCACTCGACCAGCACCGGAAAAATCTCAGATGCCGCGCTGGCGCACTTGTCGAAAATATCCTGAAGCACAGGGGCGAGCGTGGACACCGCGCCCATGAGCGCGGAGCCGACCGTCTCGGCGACCTGCGCGAGCGCCTGCTGCAGCTGGGGGCTGATCATGACCAGACCGGCGAGGAGCGACAGCACGATACCGACGGGACCTCCGAGCATCTTAAGCGCGTTGCCGAGAAGCGCGGAATCCCCCACGAGGCCTTTTAGGGCCGGGCCGACCATGGGGATGTTGACGAGAAGCTCGCCGATGGTGCCGAGAAGCCCAGTGCCTCCCATGGCGGCGACCAGGGAGCCGACCAATGGGATTGCCGCCAAGATTCCGTTGGAGAAGCCCGAGAAGCTGTCACCGTTGAGCACGGACGTGATCTTCTCGAAAGCATCGACGATCATCGGTGCGATGGTGTTGGAGACGAGATTCCCCCACTGCTCGAAAACGGGTGTCAGCTTGGTCGTGACGGCGTCAACAAGCGGGATTGCTGCATTGAAGATGTCGCGCAGGCCGTTCAGGACGGGGGTCATGGCCTTCTCGCCGAGACGGCTGAATGCGGCCTTGACGTTAGCCATCGCGCCCTTGAACGTGGTACCCGCGGACTGCGCCGCGCCGCCCAAGTTCTCCTGCATGGCGGCTGCGAAGTTCTCGAAGTCGACCTTGCCGGAGGACACCATCTTCTGGGCCTCCTCGGCGGTGATGCCGTAGTGTTTGGCGAGGAATTGGAGGATGGGAATGCCCGAGTCGAGGATCTGGTTGACCTGCTCGCCCTGGAGCTTATTTGAAGCAGCCACCTTGGAGAAGATGGAGCCCATCTCCGTGAAGTCTCGACCCGAGATTTGAGCGGAATCGCCGACCGTCTTGAGGACGCTCGTGAGCTGGTCGCCCTGCTTGACGCCGGATGCCACAAGCTGGGATGCCGTGGTCGCCGCGTCTCCCAGGCCGTAGGCGGTGCCCTTGACCGAAGCCAGGGCGTTGTTCATGATCTCGTCGATGCTGCCGGCATCATGGCCGAGACCCTTCAATTTCGCGCGTGCGTCCTCGATGCTGAGGGCGCGGTTGAATCCGCCCGTTGCGGCGAGTTTGCCGAGCGCGAGGGTGGCGCCGGCACCCACGCCGACGATAGCGGTGGAGATGCTCTTAAATGCGTTGGCTGCGGAAGAGCAGATTTTGCCGATTGCGGACATGCCGGCGGAGACGGCGCTTTTCGCGCCCTCGATGCCGGTCTTGGCGAAATCCGGCAGTTTATCGAATGCGGACTTGGCGGCTGTCCCGATATTGGAGAACCACGTGTGCGCGGTCGAGCAGACGTTTTTAATCGGCTGCGGGAGCCTTGACGCGATATTGCTAACGACGGTCTGAACCTTGCTGCCGGCGCGGGAGAGGCCGTCCGAGATGGCGTTTCCGATCTCGGCTGCGGCAATCTGCATCTTGTTCTTTGCGCTGCTGGCGAAGTCGGCGATTGATGCCTTTACCCTGGCGAGGCCGGCTGTCGCCTTTGCCGCGATCGGCCCCCACATGTCGATGCCGGATGCGGCGCGGACGAGGGAACCAAGAGCGCCGGCCATACCGGTTGCGGAACTCTTACCCGCGTCCAGCGACTTGGCACCTGCCAAGAAGTTCTTGGCGGCGCGGGCGAATGCATTGGACGATTGATCCGTATATTGCGCCAACTCCTGCTGCGCCTTGGCGGCGGACTCGTTGGCGATGTTCAGCTTCTCGGTAGCGGCCTTGACGTCGGCGGCGCTCTGCTCGGATTTACGGCGTGCGGATGCCAGGCGCTCCTCGGCGGCGACTGCCTGTGTGGAGCCCTCGCCGTACTTGGCGATGGCATCCTGCAGCCTCATCTCGGCCACGCGGACGCGCCCGGCATCGTCCGCCTGCTTCATGCGGGCCTTGCTCAGCTCGTTGGTGGCGGCTTTGACATCATCGGTGAAGACCTTGAGGGCATCGCCGGCGAGGCCCTTGGAGGATGCGGCGAAGGACTCCTTCAGCTGCTTGCCGAGCTGCCGACCGCTAATACCGCCTGCGTTCCTGAATGCGCTTTTAAATGAATTGCTGGCTTCGTCGCCGGTCGACTTTACCTCTTTGTTGACCTTGGAGCGGAAGCCCGTCATCACGGGGAAAATCGAAATATGTGCGGAACCGACCTCAGATGACATGCGCGATCTCCCCCGACCTCGTTACTCGTAAAGCGAAGCGAACAGCGGCGCCATGTTCTCTGCCGCCTTCTGTGCTTCATCGCCAGAGGCCTTGAAGGAGGCAGCGCGGAACTGCTCTTCCTCGGTCGGGATGGGAGATGGGAACTTGTTCTGCGTCAGCGCCGCCACGATGAACATGTCGGCAAAGCTGGTCGGGTATTTAAGCCCGGCCACGTGCGCCCCAGTCGAAGTCGAGGGGTCTCCGGAGAGCGCCCCGAACAGCGCGATCGCATCCGCATAGCGGAGCCTGCTTCCGAGGTCGGCCTGCAGGCTCCATCCCCTTGCCGCGAAATCTGCCCTCGCGGCGTCCTCGTGCTCCTTCAGCTCGGCGATGAAGCGGGCTATTCCCCCAGGGTCGCTCCCTGGGCCTTAGCCAACTTCTCGCCGAAGACCTCGAGGATCTTGACCATCGTCTGGAGCGGCTCGGACTTGAAGCGCTCGACGGCATCGGTGCCGCCCTTGCCGTCCTCGATGAGCGTGCAAAGGTGCTCGAAGGCATCGTCATCGGTGCCGTTCTGGATTGCGGACACCTCGGCATAGCTCGGGCACATGGGCAGGCGGTAGACGTTGCCGGCGGACGTGCGGACGAACAGCGTGTTGTCGCCGATGACGTACTTGACCTCATTTGCGCTGGCGATGCGCTCGAACTCGGCCTGCTCCTTCTCCTCGGTCCAGTTCTCGAAATCCTCGACGGTCGGCTCGAACTCTTTCTCTTCAGCCATCTCGACTTTCCCTTCTCTCGAATGGCCTCTTACGACATGGACATTGTTCGGCCGGGGTCCCCCGATAAAAAAAGGGCACCGCGCCGAAGCGCGATGCCCAACGAGAGAAGGGAAAGCTGTGTTTCGCTTAGGAATTCTTGCCAGCGGCGGCAGCAGCGGCTGCCGCAGTGACGTCGGCGGGAGTGCAGTGAGCCTCGATGTAGGCCTTGCCCTCGTAAAGGTCGTCGCGCACCCACTTGACGGTGACGGCGCGACCGAGGACGGAACCGCGCTCGGCCTGACCCGGCTCGTTGGCGGTCACCTGGATGACGCCGGCGCGGCGGTCGACGTTGCCGTTCTTGTAGGTGATCTCCTCGTAGGCCATCCACTTTGTGTCGGGCGTGAAGGTATCGACGGCGATGACGCCGTCGGCATCGGGCTTCTCGCCGAAGCAGAGCTCGCGGGTAAGGTCGTTGTCCTCGGCGGTGGTGAACGCGGTGTAGATAGTGGTGTCACCATTGAGCGTGTAACCGCCCTGCCAGAACTCGATGGGGTCGCCGGTCTCAGTGGAGTCCTGCGGCGCTCCGTCATTGGCGATGAGACCGAGAGCAGCGGTGCTGCGGGCGTACACCTCGGGCAGCTTAGGTGTGGCGTTCTTCTTACTGATCATGGTGCGCGTGATGACGTTGTCCTCGGCGTACGGGACGATGCAGATCGCACCGGTTATGGGCACACCTACGTTTGCGAGGTCGTTACCCTGCTTGTCTTTAGCCATTGCAGGCTCCTTTCCAGGGCAAAGCCCTAACCTTAATCCTCAATTGCACCGACGACCGAATACTCGACCGTCATGTAGCACTTGCTCGAATCGTGCTGGTCCGTCACTCGGTACGGGCCGTTGCATCCGTCATCGATGACCGCCGCGATGGGAGACCCCTTCTCGTAGGCGATAGCCGGCGATGTGAGCGCGGCGAAGGCACGTCTGGCAAGCTCACCAGCCTGTAGTGTGCTCTGGCGGTTCCCCGCATAGATGGAGATGCCGACCGAGCGGTCGAAGGTGGTGAGACCGGTCTTCTGGCCCCCATCGTCGCGCACCACGCAATAGGGCGTGCCGCCGTCGAAGTCTGACGGCTCGCGGTTGTCGACCTCGATTTTCGTGCCGAGGACGGCGCGGAGATACCCGCAGAGGAACATCTCCAGATCGGGGGGAACCACCGTCTGCATCTACTTCACCGCTTTCAGGGCTCGGGCGAGATAGCCGCCCTTGGATTCGAGCAAAATCGTCTTCCAGTCGTGACCGACCACGCGATAGCTGTTTCGGTGCGCCGACTTGTGGACCTCGATGCGGAACCCATCGCGGTACGCGCCGGTGTCGACGGGCGCGGTCGCGCGGATGTTCGCGAGCGCCTGCTGCGCCTTGGACAGGCACATGTTCTCGACGCCCGCGCTGTGGAGGATGTCATCGAAGAACTTGTCGTTGAAATTGACTTTCGTCTGACCTGCTGCAGGCATCAGCCCTCCACCTCCTGAAGGCCGACCTCGAGGGTCGGTTGCCAGCCCGTGAACGGGTTGGCGTCGACGGACGGGACGACGTCCACCGTGTAGACGTGCGAGCCGTCCTTGATTCGGTCGCCGCGCCTGATATCGACTGTGGGGTCGGCAACCGTGAGCGTGACGGCTGTTACCGCCTGCTCGCGTGCGCCATCTGGCGTCATGACCGAGGATGCCGTGGCGATGAAGCCGCTGAACGCGAGCTCATCGACCTCGCCATCCCAATCAGAGACGGTGCGTGCTGGGTTGTACGGGTCTTCCACAAGGGGTGCGCGGAGGCGCTTGAGCGGTCGACCGAAGTTGCCGAAGTCCGAGCCGATCATGGGAGCCTCGCAATCCTGTACCTGTCGAGAATCTCGCGCTCGTCCTGCATGAGCTGGATGGAAGTCGCACCGGACCCGTTGAATGCATAGCTCACGGACGCGCCGTTGACGCTCTGGGAGCGCACGGTGCCCGCGGGGGCGCTCGCCGCTCGGCGGGAGACCTGCAGCGCGACCGCGATGAGGTCTGGCACTTCTTCCGTGTTGAATCCAGCCGTGACGGTGTACTCGATGCCGCTCAGGCACGGCTCGACGGGCGCGGCAAGCTCGACAAGGCCCGCCGTGTTCCACTGGGCACCGCCCAGAAGGTCGGTGCCGTCGGTCAGCGTGAGCTTCGTGACCTCAGTCACGTTGAGCGCGGGGATGCGGATGATCTTGCCGCCAGCAGAGCCGACCTTGCCGGACAGCTCCATCGACGGCGCGATGTGCCATCCGCAGTAATTGCGAATGGCACGTACTGCCGCGGCGTTGAACATGGGGGCATCGAGCCCGCTGTAGTCGGTATGGTTGCCGAGGAAAGATTCGGTCATGATGCCCCCTTCCAATCAGTCAGCCGAGGCTATTTCGCAGCCTTGGCGGTCTTGGCGGTCTTGGCGGTCTCGGTATCGGCCACGGGCTCGTCGGACTGGACCTCGATGCCGGAATCGTCGGACTGGGAGACGACCTTGGTCTCGTCCGTGGATACCTTGACGAAGGCGTACGGGTACTTGACCTGCAGCGTGCAGCGCTCCTTCAGGCGGAAGGCGGTCACGCCGGTCTCGAAGTTGTCCTTATGGGAGTCGCTGGTCTTCAGCGTGCGCGTGCCGCGGGAGAGGACCTTACCGCCACGGAAGAACGCGCCGACCACGCAATCGCCCTTCGCCTGGGTCGGGGTGACGACCGTGGGCAGGCCCCACGGGGTCTGCTGGATGACGAGGGTGCCGGTGCCGTTGTAGGGCGGCAGGAAGAAGCCGCCACCGTAGTACTGGCCGTTCTTGTCGCGCTTGAGGCGCAGGGTCTTATAGTCCTCGGGGCTGATGACCAAACCGTCGGCGGCGAAGTTGACGTTCTTCTTGATCATCGTGATTGCCGAGAAGATTCGGTCCTCGAGCGGCTCGGTGCTGGTGTTGGCGATGACGGAGTCCTCGGGGATGCGCGCAAGAAGGCCCTTGACTTTGACGCCGGAGCCATCGCTCGTCCAAATATCGGTCTCCTTGACCAGATCGAACTCATACTGGTTGTGGTCGTTGATCTCGGAAACGACATAGGGCAGGTCGTCGATCATGTCATCGGTGATCTCCCACATATCCGTGATGGTGTGGAGGGTATCGCTCTCCCAAGTGGGGTCGGGGAAGTGGGTGTGGGCGGCAGCTGCGCCCTCGGCGGTCTCGCCGGGCTTGCCCTCGAGCTTGCCGTAGACCGGGTACTTCAGCACCTGGCCGCCCATGGTGCCTTTGGCAAACAGGTCGATGATGCGGAGGTCCTGGCGGGTGGCGAACACGGGGGTGTCGAGCTCGGTCAGATACGGGGCGTTTGCGCCAGTAGCACCGCCGGTGGCGTTGACATCCGTGTTGGCCTTGACGTTGAACTCGGAGGTCTCGAAGTTGATGGTCTTCGCCTGGGCGACGTCGAGGCCCTTGGCCTTCAGCTCGTTGGCGAAATGCTCGCCGATGCTCTTGGCGGTCACGGCGTTCTCCTCCTTCTTCTGCTCGAGGTTCTTGCCCTCGGCGGCGTTGTCGAGGATCTCGGCGCCGTCCTTGAGCAGGGCGGCATGCTCCTCGAGCTTCTTGGCCTCGGAGACGTGCTGCTTCAGCTGCTCGAACTCCTCATCGGTGAGGTTCTCCTCGCCCTTGGCGAGGATGTCCTGTGCCGCCTTCTTCTCGGCGGCGATACGCTCCTTAATGCGCATGTTTGTCCTCCTAATCGGTGACTGCTCCGCCGAGGTATTCGGCGATTTTCTTTATCTCAGACTTGCGCTCGGCAAGTGCATGAGCCTTCTCGTCGGTCTCATCGGACTCATCCTCATCGGAATCGTCATCGGAGCCGACATTCTTGAGCACATCCTGCAGGCACTGGACGGCCTGCTGGATGAGGGACTCGTTGTCCTTGGAGATGGCGCGACCGCTCTTGACGTCGGTGACCTCGGCCTGCTGGTTGCAGGCAATGGGCACCACTGAGACCTCGAAGAGCTTGACCTTCTCGATGCGGCGGTGCGACCACTGGTCGCCCTCATCCTTGACCCAAGCGGTCTTCTGGGCGAGGAAGCCTACCGACATCTGGTGCACGAGGCCGCGCTTGAGCAGGCCGTACGCCTTCTTGCCCTCATTCGTGTCGAGGTCGAACTTGAACTTGACGTTCAGACCCTTCTCGTCCTCGCAGGCGGAAAGGGACTCGCCAATGCAGTTGAGCGGGGAATCGTAGTTGTGGCCCCAGTAGAGCGGGATTCCCGCGCCGCCGTCGGGGTAGTCGGCGGAAAGCGTCTCGGCGTAAGCGCCCTTGGTGATCTCGTCGTCGATAAGGTCGCGCTCCCACGTGGAGGCGTAGCCCTCGAACACGCCCTCCTCCTCGGGGACGGCCTTGACCTCGAAATTGAGGAAATCGAGCTTGCCCATCTTGTTACCTCCCGTTCGGGCTCGCGCCCGTCTGGGCGTTCTGGGTATTGCCGCCGTCCTGCGGGGACGGCTGACCACCTTGGGTGACATTGAGCGGGACGATCACCTCGTCGCCGTCATCCTTGGCGGGAAGGTTGAGCTTGCGTCGGCCCTCGTTCAGAGACATGAACGGACGACCGGTCGCCGTGCTCAACGCCTTGTATTGTTCGCTGGGGGTACCCCGCAGCTGCGCATCCATGTTCGCGAGGATGAAGACGTCCTCCTCGCCGACCGCCTTAGGGATGACATGATTCAGCTGCTGCTCGAGCTGAACGACGTATGGGGACAGCTCGACATTCCACAGCTGGTCCTTGTAGGCCTCCACGCTCGACTTGTTGCCGGTACGGATGCCGACGTTCTCGGGCGAGATGTGGTATGCGTTGCACACCGCGATGCCGATCCGGTCGCGAGCATCGAGGTCGGCCATGTCGACCGGCTTGAATGCATCGACCGTGACGATATCCATGCCGTCCTCGAGCAGGGGCCAGCCGCCGTCCTTACCGCCGCCCTTGCGGTAGGCGCGCATGCCCTGGATGAAGTCATTGCGCACCTGCTCGCTCGCCCACTCCATGCCGGGGGGCCGCTTGATGTGGGGGGGGATGCGACCGCCGTTCTGGGCGATGAAGCGACGGTAGCTCGCCAGCTCGCGCGCCTCGGTGAGCAGCGGCCCCAAGGCGCCGGACATTGGCTTGGGATTGCCGACCGCGCCGGGATAGCCGAGCGACAGCAGGACGTTCTTGTTCGGAAGCTCGTAGTTGACCTGACCGTTTGGGAGCGTGATCTGGACGCCAGTCGGCTCCGCGAGCGCGTTGTATTGCACGGAATAAGTGCCGTACGGGATACGGCGCAGACGGTAGTCGTAGTCCTCGTCCATCGTGAGCAGCATCAGCCACTGGTCGTTGAGCATCATGTCGACCACCAGTGAGTGGATGAGACGGTAACGGGTCTCGTTCGCTACGTAGCTCGGGTCGGCGATGAGCTTGCCGATTTCCGAATTGGCCGCCTCCTCGCGGTCGCCGTTGGGCTTCACGCGGTACGCATGGAACGGGAGCGCCGCGATCTTGCTCGCCACGAAATCGACCACCATGCGCACGCTGCACTCGGCGGCCCACAGGTCGCGGCGGTCGTAATCGCCGAATGCGATGTCCTCGGCCAAGCCTGGGGGAATCATCGGCGCGTACGGAACAGCGTGCTGCGCGGTGGTCTCGGGCTGCCTGGCGGCATTCTCGGCAGTCTCGGATTTGCCCGTGAAGCCATCGTAAGCCGCCCTGATGCGGTCGGAAAAGCGCATGTGTCAGCTCCTAGATAATCGTCAGCGGATAGGGCGAAGGCTTGGCCTTGGGCTCGGGCCGCTCGCAGTTGCGCAGCGCCCAGAGCGCCTCGCTCGCGGCGACCACCGCCGAGATCTGACCCTGCGATGCCCTGCGCGTCCAGACATCGACCTCGCCGAGCTTTCGAGTGACAGCGCACTTGAGCTGCTGCGTGAGGACCGGCTGGTCGGTGTGGCGGATGGTCCCGTCGAGCACCGCATCCTTGAAGCTGCCTGCAACGGAGCCGAGCTTGCTGCCCTCGATGGCATGGACCGTCCATCCTTCTTCCTCAAGCATGTCGCGGAAGTCCCCCGCAGGGCATCCCTTCGACTGAAGCGCGACCTCGTCGATACCCCATGCCTCCTGCACGGACTTGAGGTATTTCGACACCCACAGGTTGCCGTCTCGGCGAGCGATGACCTCGACATGATCCAAGCCATCCCCGCGTGCGCCGGCGACCGCGACGTAGGTGGTCTTGCGGTCCTCGCTGGTGTCGATGGCGAGCATGACGCGCTCGTCCTCAGGGATTCGGCTGTCGTTATCGGTGAGCGACTCCCACGTCTCGACGTCCACGTAAGGGTCCACGTCAGCCGTGACCCACTGGCAGAGCACCTCGGTGCGGAAGGCCGCCTCGGTCATGCCGTCGATGTCGGACTTGAGCGACTTGAGCGTCATGCCGCCGTAGCCGCAAGAGGGGTTCGCCTGCAGAAGGTCCTCGTCGCTGTCGAGCTCGCAGCCGTCACGGCCCGACCACTCGAAGATGCCGATGGCGTTGTCGTGCTTGTCGGCCCACTCGAACGGGTCCATGCCGCGCTTCTCGACGAGCTTCTCCCAGCTGGCGACCACCTTGAGCGCGGCCTTGCGCTGGGCGGCGAGAACGACCGACTTCGCGTCTCCGGCGTTGGAGATTCCCCAGAGCTGACCGCTCCAGAAGGATTTCGTGGTCTGCGAGGTGGCGTTCCACGCGACCCAGTTCTCCTGCTCGCGCAGCTCGTCCATGAGGACGCGGGCGGCAGGCTTGCCGCGGGCGTTCTTGGCGGCGCGAATCTCGTAGTGCGCCAGCGACGCAGCCTGGATGTACTCCTTGCCGTTGGTGTCCGAGACCTTGTTGGTCGCCTCCTGCAGATCGGCTATCGCGACTTCCGATTCGGCCTCGCTCGGCGGCTCCGGGTTGCACCATAGGCGCACCTGCGACCAGGGCTCTCGCGCGATGTCGAGGTTCTGGGCGGTGCCGACGATCTTGAACTTCACGGGCGGGACGCGCTCCGGGTGGCGCTGGGAATCGACGAACAGCCACCAGCTGGAAAGCACGCTGGCGAGCGTCGTCTTGCCGTTCTGGCGCGCCACGAGGACGATGACCTTCTTGAAGCGGTAGCTGCCGTCCTCGTTCAGCTCGAGCGCATGGATGAGGAGCCACTTCTGCCACGGTCGCAGCTCCACGTGGAGCACCTCGCGGGCGTAGTCGATGACCTCGAAGCCCAGCGAGGTCTCGGGCGTGAGCTCGCGCAAGGGCTTGGTCCAGATTCGCGGCTCGGCGTACCCCTTCTCTTCAGCTTTGACGTGGAGCAAGCCCATTAGCCGTTCACGACCTTGAAGCCGGAGGTGAATGCCGCCAGCGAGCTCGACTTCTTCTTCTGCGGCTCGGCCTTGATGGACTTGTCGCAGCTCGGGTTGAGCTTCAGCGCGTCCAGGACTTTCAGGTACTGGCTCACGGTGGTCGTGTCGGGCTTGTCGGCGGCGTTTATCCAGTCGTGCTGTTCCAGTTTATCGAGTTTCTTCGCCAAAGACCGCCCCAGACGGACTGTAGCCACGAATTTCGGGGCGATATTGCCGTACTGGTCTCTCAACCAGCCGGCGTGCAAAACGGCATCTTCAAACGTCTCTGAAAAGCCCTTAAGTTCATCCAACTTCATCCAAAATCACCTCGTCCGCCGGCTTTTCGGGGCATGTTTCCCGAACATCAATCAAAAACACCCCTCTACCTGCGGTTATTCCAGATCGGAATATCGGGGAGAGAGGAAGAAGGCACACGCGGATGGTAGTCCGCTAAACCCGCAGGTAGATCGCCTACCGCCCCTCCCCCTCAGTCTGCTGTCCACTTGCGGCTCAACACTCCCAGGCTCACGGGCGGCTCGCCGTTGCCTCGTCTCGAGTTGCACGCGAAGTGCGCGGGCTCGAAGTTCGCCGGGTCTTCCTGCAGGTCCGGTCGCTTGCTCACGGGCACGCGGTGGTCCAGCGTCAGCGAGTCGGCGGTCGTGCCGGGGTCAGCCGAGTAGTCGATGGGCTGGCCGCAGAGCCAGCACACCGGGCGCTCGGCCTGGCACTTGGCGAAGAACTCCGCCTTGAGCCTGTGGAACCTGCGCGTCTGCACGCGGCCCGCGCTGTTTCCTCCCATTGCCTGTGTCCCTTCCCTCTCATCTCTTCGTGCCTATGGTCGAGGTGCCGTCCCCCGAATCGAACCCGATGCACTCGACGCGGACGTAGATTCCCTGCGGGTCCGACCATCCCTTGGTCAGGTCGTGCGAGCAGATGAGCGAGTCGTCGTGTATCACCCCGCATCTGGTCAGGCAGTCCTCGAGCGTCTTCAGCAGGTTGCTGGTGTCGGGCTTCACGGTGTGCGGCTCGCCCTGCCTGTGGTTGCCGGTCACGTGGAAGCACCATGTCACGTGCAGCCTCAGCGCACCGTCCAAGGGCTCATCGGGCACGCCGGCGGCGATGATGCGCGCGATGATCCTGTCCTCGGCCTCCTTCAGTTCGTCCGACTTGCGGATGCTTGGCTTGCCCTTGCGCAGATACGGCTCGAGGTCGTTGTGCGTGACGGTTGGCACGGGCATGGCCAGAAACGCCGACCATCCGCCCGCCATCAGCAGAGCCCCCTGATTTGTGCCATCACCGCGAGGCAGCCCCACAGGATGAGCAGCAGCCCGAGCGCGACCAGCGCCAGCGCGACCAGATAGCCGACGAATGTCCATGGGTCGAATTTCATACGAACCCCTCTCGTTTGATTCAGTTGTCGAAAAATTTGGAAAGCGGCGAAACGCGGAATTCCCGTTTACACCGCGGGGGTGTGTACAGACCGTTAGCCACCCGCGTACGAGTGCGGGCGCGGCTTTAGCCCGCACGCACGTGTCTGTACTCACCCTTGGGTGTAGGGTACAAACCCCTATTACGTAGTAATAGGTTTGTACCCCTGTTTTTGTACCCCTACAAACCTGTAATACCTAGGGTTTGTACCCCGTGGGTTATATAAATCAGAACCTAGTCCGAAAGGTCGATTTCTCCGTCGAAATCAAGCGCCTGATTGTTCTTGTCATAGAGCAAATCGGTGCCTTCCTTTACTCGGAACGGGCTCCATTTTGCGTTGTTTCCAGTTGCGTATTTAAGCGCCCTCATATCAAAAAGCTTGCCCCTGAACTCGACCTCACCGATTCGCTCGAGCACATTACTTCTTGTCGGCTCAACCCCGTCCTCGGCGCACTGTTCCATGGCCTCACGGATCAGGCTCACCTTCTGCTGCTGCTCAGATTTGAAGGTTTTCTGTGATGCTTCCCTTCCCTTGGAGCGGCTAGCCCTCGGGTCGTACTCGCCCTCGCATTTCAGGTCCGCCAAGGCACCCGTCTCATCCGGCAGGTGCACCGGGTACTCGAACCACAGGTTCTTGGGCTTGAAGCTACGGAACTCGCGGAGCGTGCCCTCGATGCGCCACGCAGCCCAGCCGCGCGATGATTCCTGCAAGCTCTCGTGGATGGATTCCAGCTCGCGGCGTAGCTCGATGGGCGCGCCGTTCGTCTGCTCGTTCGCCCACTTCTGCAAATCGTCAGCCGAGTCGATGCCGACGAACCTCTCATCCGAGCGCCATCCCGGCAAGAACTTGTCGAAAGCGGCCCAGATCGCGTGCTGCCTGCGCCAGTCGTAGTGCGCCTTGGTGCACTCGTCCGTCAGCTCCAGCGCGGTCATGTCCAGCAGTGCGTCCGGGTCTCGCGCGAACACGCCCGAGCCGGACGCGCGGTCCATGGAGCGTTTCTGTCCCTGCAGGCCCTTGGAATGGTGGTGGCAGTAGATGACGGCGCAGCTGACCTGCTGGGCGACCTTGTCGAACTGGTTGCAGAACGCGGCCATCTGGTCTGCGCTGTTCTCGTCTCCCGTGATGACCTTGTAGATCGGGTCGATCACCACGGCGATGGGGCGCGTCTTGAGCGCCCGGCGGATAAGCGACGGAGCCAGCCTGTCCATCGGCACGGAGCGCCCTCGCAGGTTCCAGATGTCGATGTTCCCCACATTCTTGGGCGCATAGCCGAGCGCCCCGTACACGTCCTTGAAGCGGTGCAGGCAGCTCGCGGAATCCAGCTCGAGATTGACGTAGAGCACCCTCCCCTGCGCGCACTCCCAGCCGAACCACGGCTTTCCCTCGGCGAGCGACACGCACAGCTCGATGAGTGCGAACGACTTGCCAGCCTTGGATGGGCCTGCCAAAAGCATCTTGTGTCCCTGGCGGAGAACCCCGTCGATGAGCGGCGGCGCGAGCTCGGGCATGTCATCCCATTCGGATGCCAGATTCTCGGGGTCGGGCAGGCCGTCGGTGGTCTCCTGCATCCAGTCCCACCATTCCGACCACGATGCCTTGCCGCACGGGCCGCTCACCAAACGCTGCCGCTCGCCCGAGCGCATGGCGCCGGGCATCCTCGACAGGCGGCTCGGGTTCTTGTTCTGGGTGTCGGGGTCGAGTCCGTTCTTGCGGCAAACGTCGTACAGCCGCATGACGCGATCGCGGTACTCGTTGTAATCGCGCGCATCGACCTTCACCACGGCGTGCAGGCTCTTCTTGCCTGAGTCGACGATCGCGGCGCACGGCAGCTGAAGCTCCTGCATGAGCGCCAGCTGCTTCTCCTTGGCGAGCGTGTCGGATTCGACCAGCGCGTACTTGAACTCGGAGACGTTCGCGTTGCCGACGCCCTTGCCGTCCAGCGGGTTGATCCGGATCCATGCGCCGGCGCGGTCGTCGTAGGCACCCAAAGCCTGCTCGATTGAGCCGTACTTCTTCAGGTCGCGCATGAGGTCGCCGGCGGTGCGCGAGTAGCACCCCTTCGATTTGGGGAGCCATTTGCCCTCGCGGTCCCAGCTCTCGCACACGTAGCCGACCACATCATCCTCGTCGAACAGGTGGCCGAGGTACTCGACGAGCTCCTCAGGACCGGTCTTGTCGGTCTCGGGCAGCTCGACCGGCTCAACCCATGACGGGTCGATGAGCGCGGTCGAGATCTCGCCGTCCCACGACAGCGCCTCGCCCATTCCCTGGGACGCACGCGGCGGGACCCACCCTCGCTCGGTCGCCATCTTCGCGAGCGTGCCCGACTTCACCCTGGTCTGCCCCGAGCCGAAACCGCGCCACTTCCGCTCGCACTCGCCCTCGTGGTACCTTCCCGCGTCCCTGCGGCTCCACTCGTCCCACGCATCGAGCGGAAGCCCGCTCTCGTGGAGCGCCATGCCGACGTCAAGCCATTCCTGGTAGCTGAGTGTGGACGGGTCGATTGCCGAAAGCGCGTCCAGAAGGTCGCTGTGGTCTTCCATTCCTATCTCTCCTTCCTGTAGGTCTTCTTGCGACACTTTGGACAGTACTTCCCCCGTGCGCTCAACTTCTCGAACGTCGCGCCGCATTTGGCGCACGTGACGAATCCGTAACTGCGTTTGGCCTTGCGCCCCGAGTCAAGGCACTCGCGGCAGGTGCGCTGCGCCTTGTACTGCGGCCTGTAGGTCTTGCCGCAGCACGGGCACTTGCGCGGCCTCAGCTCGGCGGTCACGATCGCCTCGTTCAGCTTCGCCATGGCGACGGCGGTGCGCAGCGACTCGGCATCGTGGTAGGGAATGTTGTGTCTGTTGATGTAGAGCCGCTGCGCCTGCGTGACCATCACGAGGTTCTCGGGGTCGAAGTTCGTCATGTCGCGGTCTCCGAACATGACGCTCTCGCCCTTCTGGAGCTTTCGACCGTTGACCTGCTCCCAGATGAGCCGGTGCTTCGGCTTCCACCATCCGTGGGCGCGGTCGTCGGCATCCTCCTTGGGCACCTTGACCTCGATATAGCCGTCCCTGCTCACGCGCTCGGTCCCTATTGGACACTCGTTGTGGACTTCCTCGCCCTTCTTGAACTGGCATCTGCGGATGTTCGCCAGCTTCGCCTCGTCCTTGACGTAGTCGGTCAGCTTCTTGCCCTTGTTGGGAGGCACGGTGCCCGGTGCGAACCTGCCTCCGAAAGTGCCCTGCTTCAGGCCCAGCGTCGATTCGCGGTCCTTGAGCTGTGTGACCCTCAACCTTATATCGAACCTTTTATCGAACTCGTCGATGATCTCGCCCTGGCCGTGACCGGGGACGAATTCCCGCAGGAACTCGTCATACTCCGGGTGCTCGAGCCAGCGGACGGTGGTGCTCATCAGCTTCACGCCGTGCTTCGAGATGTAGCATTGCGCGGTCTGGCGCTTCGGCTGGTAGCCGAAGGCACACTCGAATGAGGCGAGAAGATCGTCCCATGAGCGGAATCGCGGGGCCATGTCGAGAAGCCACCTGTGTTCCGCCTTCGTCATGACCCTGCTCATCGCTCTTACGACTTCAGCATCGCGGGGACGCTCGCGAGCTTCGCGCCGGCCATCTCGGAGCGTGCGCGGATGATGCCCACGGCGGTGTTCGCGTTCTCGATGGCGCGTGCGCCCACATCGGAGACTGCCTTCGCGCGGTTGATCTCGCGCTCGATTGCCTCGTCGTCGGCATTGATGTCGAGCGCCATCAGGTTGTCCAGTTCCTCGAAGAAGATGCCCTGGAGTGCGCTCAAGTCGGTCGAGCGCACGGTCTCGTGTCCTGCCATCTGTCTTGTCCTTTCCCTCTCTTTTGCGAGCTCATCGGTCTTCAACGCTCTTGCCGGCGACGATGTTGTCGGCCTTCATCTGCGATTTCAGGTGCGGCTTGATCTCCTTGCGCAGCTTGTACAGGCAGTCGATTGCCTTGTCGATGTCCTCGAGGGTCTTGCCCTTGACCATGCACCTCCACACGTACTTGAAGGCACAGCACCACCACCAGACCGCCATGGTGCAGTACGGCGCCGTGGCAGCAGGCCATCTGCCGAGTGCCGCCTTCATGGCACGGGAGCACGTGATGAATCCATCGCCCCTGTAGTGCTCGGGACAGCCGGCATCCCTCGTCATCGTTATCTCTTTCTCAGTCATGTCGACCCCCATCACCTGGCACATCAGCGGTCCTCCCTGTCCAGACCGAAGCACTCTGCTATCGCGGAGACGCGCCTCTCGAATTCGACCACGGCTTCATCGGCCAGACCGGGACCGATTTTCGTCCAAAGCCACGTGCTCATGCCCTCCAAGAAGCCGACAGCGCGTGCGGCCTCCATCAGCTTCTTCTGGGTCAGTCTGTCAGCGCCGTCCATCGTCATCCTCCTTCGGTTCCCAGAAGTTGCACGTGTTGCACGGCTGGCACACATGCGGTATGTCGCGCTGGTCTCGCCGGCACGTCAGATAGTCAATCTTGACCTCGTAGACCTTGACGGTGAACGGGTCTCTCGCGAAGCGGCACGTGGCGCAGTGCTTTCCCACCTGATCTGCCATCACATCGCCCCCGTGCTGCCGTAGCCGTCCTCGCCGCGCGAGCTTTCCGGCAGGCTGTCGCAGGTCATGAACGCGGCGTTGACGAACGGCAGGAACACCAGCTGGGCGATTCGCTCCAGCGGGTAGACCGTATACGGCTCATCGCTCAGGTTCACCAGCTTGCAGCGAATCTCGCCGCGGTAGCCGGGGTCGATGATTCCCGGCGCGTTTGCCAACGTAATGCCGTGGTTGCAGCTGAGTCCCGAGCGCGGTGCCTGGAGCGCGAACATGCCCTCCGGCATCGCCAGATGCACTCCCGTGCCGACCCAAACCGATTTCCAAGGTGCGATGGTGATCGGGTTTGGGATGTTTGCCTTGAGGTCGCATCCGGCATCCTCAACGCCATGGGCGTAGATTGGTTTCAGCTTGAGGCCGTCAAACTGGGCTTGGATTACTTGAATGTTGGATGAGAACTTCATTTAATCTTCCTCACTTACGACGATGCCGCCTTGGATAATCACGCGCTTGCCTTGGGCGTCGTCAAAGAAAACCTCTTGGTCGTTCGATTCGATGTCGAACTTGCCGTGCCAGCTCTTGATCTCCTTGCCCGTGTTGTCGTAGAGCGTGACGGTACGGTTGATTCCACCGCTGAAATCGCTGCTCACGCTCTTGACCGAACGGCTGCACGATGAGCAGCCAGCCAGACCGCAGACGATCACGATAGCCAGGACGGATACGACGAGGGCCGCGACGAACGCGACCCTACGCTTGGTGATATTCATTTTTTGGGTTCCTTTCTTTAATGAAAGCCCCGCTTAGTCGGCGGGGCTGGTCACTAATCATCTATGCGTTTTTGGTATTCGCAGAACCGAGTGCCACGCACATTGCCAGTCCATGCATTCGTGATGGTGTCGCAATAAAGTTTGTTGTAATGGTTGCAGAACTTTGATGCTTTGCATTTTGGTTCCATGAGACTTCGGTAAAAGTTTGCGCATGTAGTACATGGAGGTGTCTTTAGCCTGCGGTAATAGACAATCGGGTGCATGATAAATCTGACCCAGTCGGGGCATTTAATGTTCACGGTTCACCACCTTCCTTCCGCACTGGGGGCAGAAGTTCCATGTACCGCTCACGTGGTAGTGCTCCTCGTCCTCGACCCTGCATCCGCAGACCGAGCACTCGAAGCCGTTGTCACAGGCTCCCATTTCGTTCTCGTCGTAGACGTTCTCGCACTCGCCGCGGTCGATGAGGTCTGCGATATGCCTCATCACGGTGCGCCAGTCAGTAGCCGGTGCCTTGGTGATCCTGGCAAGTGCCCTCTGCAGACTCTCACCGCCGAGCGAATCAACTGAACACAGTGTCAGCTTTTTCGCGATCTCGTCCAGTTCTTCAGTTGTCATCGCTTGATCTCCTCCCCGCATTTCGGGCAATGAACAGGCTCGTAGGCCAGCATGTCTCCGAAGCCGATGTGCTCCCAAAGCTGTCCGTCCCAATCGCAATTTGAGCAGTGGAAGTAGCCGTCGGTCATCTGCTTGCCAGGGATGAACGGATCCCGCTTGTGCTCGACAAGGTCGTGGCAGGTCGGACGGTCGATTAAGTCGGCGATGGCAAAGTAGACCTTCTCAGGAGCCGTGAGATATACCTTGCCCATTACTGTGAGCTGTAAATGATCCCACCACTGCATCAGCGTGAAGCAACTATTTTCTGCCTGCTCGCGCAGTTTTTTCGCCACCTCGCGCCGCTTCTCATCGGTAATCATTCGTCCACCTTCTCCACGAGGTCGCGCGGGTCCATCCGCATCGCGTCGGCAAGCGCGAAAAGATTACCCACGCGCATGTCACGCTGGAATCGGATGAGGGCGCTAAGCGCACCGGGCGTGATGCCTGCCATCTGCGCCAGCTGCTTCTGCGTAAGGTCATGGTCGGCTAGGTAGCGCTTGACCACCTTCTTGCTGACCTTGTATTTGGTCGATGCCGGAGCCGTCATTCGTCCTCCTTCAGCCTGCGTCCGCAGAACGGACAGAAGCAAATCGGATAGCTTTCAACAAACAGCTCTCCAACGGCTATGACATATTTGCCGTTGTCGTTGTTCTCGATCCACATGCCGTAGTCGTCGTCTCGGCTGAAATTGAAGCGAACATTGCCGCAATAGACACATGTGTTTTGCTGCAACATCAGTCCACGCCCCTCAGCATGCGGATACGCTTCTTGATGTCCTCAAGCGCTATCGAAGTGCATCCACGAGATTCATTGCCGGAGATGGTGCAATTGTTACAGTCCAAATTCTGGTTGTAGTACATGCAAAGGTTGCTCTCTTCGATGCACCTGTCTAAGTCATCTTCCAGCTTCTCCCAGCTATCTGGTTTGGTGAGGTGCATGAGTTCAGACTTTGCTGTCTTGTAGTCATCGGTAACTACATACCAGCTGTTCATCCACTTGTCGTTTAAATCAAAGTCGTTCGTGTAGATGAATCGGCGGATGCTGTAGACGTTGCCGCTATCGTCATATAGGGCAACGGTGTCCAGCGGAATCTCGCGCCCCTCGGCATCTTTTGGTAGCTCGATGCTCATTCGGCATCACCAGCCAGACGGTGGACACGGGACGAAATGTCGCTCGTGAAAGCCTTGAGACAACTTAGATGCCCACTGAGCTTGCATCCATTGCACTCGCGCTTTTTGCGGTTGGCATATGCGCAGACAAGTCCATTGGGATGGTTGAGAGTCCTGTCTATATCAGCCGCCAGCTTCTCCAAGCTATCTTTTTCAGATGTGTCGAGATACAACCTGCTGGTTTCGACACATATGCTTCCATTACGTGCAAACCACCTATTAGGCTTCGCTTCATAGAAGAAATCTGTCACGTGGAACTGACTGCGGTCATCGCGGTACATCATGGTTGTGTCGAGCGGGATGATTTGACCGTTCGCATCTCTAGGTAGCTCAATTGCCATCTTATTCACTCTTTTCATTTGGAACATACGTCGCGGGATTCACACCGGACGGGATTCGCCAGCCGCTTGCGCTGATCCGGGAAATCATCGAGCTTGCCGCATCCAGAGACCACGTACCGACATGCTTGAATCCTCGGCGCTCGAGCAGACGGATCTGCTTGGGCGAGCTAAGTCCGTTGTCGCGGCGCTTCTTCACTCGGTCGAGCAGCTTCGATGCCTTGCCGGCGTTGGAAATCTCGGAGGCGTCGATGCCGTACTTCTCGAGCGCCGCCTTCTGCTTGTCGGTGGCAGGCGCCATCTCCCAGGCGAATTCGGGGATGTAACCGCTTAGGTCCTCGGCGGCGATTGACATCTCGTACTGCAGCGGGTTGACCAGCTTCGCCTTCTTCTTGCGCTGCTCGGCGAGTTGGTTTGCAAGGGCTTCCTCGCGCTCGGCGACCACCTCGTCAGATGCCCTGCTCTCGACCTTCTGCAGGTCGACCGGGCATCCCGCTTGCTCGACCATGGCGGTCATCTTCTGCGCGACCTCCCGAGAGCCCGTAATGAGCGCTGCAGGGCGAACCAACTCCAAACGCTCGGTCATCCACAGGAAGTCGAGCAGCAGCAGGTCGGTCTTGCCCGTCTCGGGCGATAGACGAGTGCCGCGTCCAACGATCTGACAATTGCCGACAATGGCGACTTTGCCGTTCCTTCTGGTGACGAGCGTTCCGAGCTCGTTTTGGACGCACCAGCATGATTCGCTCGCGTGAGTCTCGGCCTCCCATACGGCGTGCCTTCCGTGGCGAGAGCCGACTTTGACGAACTCCTGCTTTTTCGCATGAAGCACCCACAGGTCGCACTTCCTGACCTCGTTGGCTTTTTCGACGGAAACGCTTGCGCGGTACCCACGCTGGATGGCCATCGATTGCAGTCGTTCGATGAAGCTCTTGTTGCTTTTGCCGATGTGGTAGGAGGTCTTGATGGCCTTGTTCCCGTCTCCGTGGTATATCGCCTCCAGCATTACTTCGAACTGGTCTTCCGTCATGTCGAACAGAGACGGGCTGAGGTCCTTGGAAATCCATGGCTCGAGCCTTCCCCATCCGCTGAGATGCTTGTCTCTCCCCCGTGGCATGCCTTTCGAGATGGTCCACGTCATGCAGTCGCCAGATTGGTTCCATTCGACTCCGACTCGCTTGCGAACGGCCCGGGTGTACTTGAAACCGCAGCCCTCGATGCAGCGAGTTATCTCCTCGCAATATTCCGGGTGCTGAGTACCTTGGGTGATCGTGATTGCGTTGTTGCACTTATTGATAGACCCATCGGTCATGACCCAGCCGATGAAGGTGAGCTCTGCGTCGGTTAGCGGTACGCCAGGGAAATTCCCGTGGCCGCAGACCGGTATGTATGCGCCGTCTTTCAGATTCGCCAGGTCTTGTGCCTCCTTGAATTTCCAGCCTAAGCGCCTCTTGTTGTCGTAGAGCATTCTGTGCTTGTTTGTGACCCGAATATCAGACGATTGCCCTTTCAGATGGTAGAACCGCTCGTCTGAGTCGAGATTTCTTCGAACCTTCGCCAGAGCGGGAACGAACCTCGTTTCTCCCGTTTCATGGTCGAACGCGAGGATTTCATCTCCGATTTCCACGTCGTTTCTCCATCCGTCGCGCGTAAGCACCTCAGTGCTCTCATCGAGGCAATAGAGTGCACGGCTCTTGGTCGGTCGGAGGTTGACGATGCAGTCGACGCTCGGGCAGTCCCACCCCTCGGTCAAGAGAAGTGAATTGCACAGCACGTCGTATTTGCCACTGTCGAAGTCTTTCAGGATTTGCGCGCGGTCCTCGCTCTGCCCGTTGACCTCCACGGCGCGGAATCCGCATTCGTTGAGCAGGCGGCAGAACTTCTGGCTGGTCTTGATGAGCGGCAGGAACACGACCGTCTTGCGCTCCTCAAGCCCGGCGTTCTTCATCTCCTGGGCGATTTGCGGAAGGTACGGGTCGAGCGCTGTGCCCAGCTCGTCTGCCGCCCAGTCACCGGAGCGAACCGAAACATTGGAGATGTCGAGCTGGAGCGGCACGGTCTGTGCCTTGATCGGGCACAGGTAGCCGTCCTTGATGGCCTCGGGCATGTTGTACTCGAATGCCAGGGAATCGAATACCTTGCCGAGGTTCTGGCGGTCACCGCGATCTGCCGTGGCGGTAACACCTAGCACCTTAGCGCCGGCGAAGTAGTCGAGTACCGCCTGATAGCTCGATGAGACGGCATGGTGGCACTCGTCGATGAGGATGTGCGTGAACCTGTCCCTGCCGAGCGCACGGAGGCGCTTCTCGCGACACAGGGTCTGGACGGAGCCGACCGTCACGCGCTCGAAGGTTCCCACGCTCGTGTCCTCGGCCTTCTCGACCGAGCAGCGCAGTCCGGTTGATGATTGCAGCTTGTCGGCTGCCTGCTGGAGCAGCTCGCCGCGGTGGGCAAGAATAAGGACGCGTCCGCCATCGCGGACCGCGTCCTCCGTGACGCCGGCCATGACGATTGTCTTGCCGGTACCCGTTGCCTGTACGAGGAGCGTTGCGCGGTCTCCCGCTTCCCAGCGCTCCTCGATTGCGGCTATGGCCTGCTCCTGATAGGGACGCAGGTTGAATCTCATGCCTTAGAAGCCCCCGTTCTGCGCGGCCTGCGCCTGCTGGAAGGTCTGGTTGATCATGCCCTGCAGTGCAGGTGAGACGGGTTCAGGATTGGCGTTGCCGTAGACGTGCTGCTGGGGTGCCGTGGCCTGCGCCTCGGGCTTCATCCACTCGGAAATCTCGTTGTAGGTCTTGTCCTTGTACTCGTGAGTGCCGACCTTGATTTTGCAGCGTCGACCGACAGCTCCCACCCAATCCATCTTCAGCTTCTGCTCCTTGGGGGCATCGACCGCTCGCATCCCGATCGAGACAAAGAACTGGGTGATCTTCCAAGCGCTCTTGGAGTTCAGGAACAGGCGGTCGGAAAGCACGCGATCATTGTCCAGGCGTACGTTCACCTTGGCGATGGGGCAGGCGCACATCTTGTCGCTGCCGTTGAATTGCTGGCGCTCTACGTTCTCGACCGTGGCCCAGTACTCGCCGGGCTCCATCAGCTCGAACTCGTTCTCCACAGCATCGATTTCGCCGTCCCAACCAAAGGACTGACCCATATCGTTTGCCATCATTTACTCCTTTCGACCGGCTGCCATGCCGGAATTGATGTAATCGCGCATGCTGTCCCAGGCCGACACCAAGAACCTCGCGAAGTCCTCGGGCAGTGCGTCGACCGGCGTGCCCTCGGGGAAATAGCCGCGCGTTGATATTGCCTTGCTTACCGTCTCCGCGCTGATGCCGTCACGCCGCATCAGGTCGTAGAGCGGCTTGAGGTATGCCGGGCGCTCCGGCTCGAACGGGTCGGGAATGTTCCGCGCCTGCTCGATCTGCTCGGGCGTGACCGTGGAGACGTTGACCGTCTCGACCGCCTGCTGCTGCACCTGCGGCTGCTGGCGCGTAAACTGTGGGACGGGGATAAATGGCGCCAGCTGCTGGTACTCCATGGGAACCTCGTCCGGCAGACCCCAGCGGTTCTTGGCATCCCACGTGGCGGCGTGTGAGCAGTAGAGCATTCGGTTCTTTCCGCCCTGGGCCTTGCCGACCTTACCGTCCTTGCTGGTGGTGATGACGATGGTCTTGTAGTTGGCGAACAAAACTGCGTCCGCCCACTCCTTGAGCATCGCCGCGACGCTGGCCTTCTTGCCGTCGATGAGCTTCAGGCCCCAGCGGTCGTAGGCCCCCATCTCGTCTGGCTGCTCGAACTTGCTGATGATTGCGTGGGCGGTCACGACCACGTTGCAGCCGCGCTCGCACACCTCGCTCAAGAGGTTCAGCAGCTTGCCGAAGCGCTCGGTGACATAGGTGTAGCCCTTGCCGTAGCCGGCATCCTCGATACTCTTGAAGCCCATGGCGTTGCACACGTCATCGACCGCCAGCTTTTGCGCCCAGTCGGCGGTATCCAGAACGAGCGTGCCCCCGCACTCCTCTGGGTAGTCTCGAATCCACGTGACCTCATCGAGCAGCATCTGCCAGCTCGTGGGGGCAGGCAGGCGCGGGACGTCCAAGTAGTCGGACGAGCTTTCCGTATCGATGAACAGGGGGCTTGGGAATTGAGCCGCCAGCGTCGTCTTGCCGACGCCCTCGGGGCCGTAGAGAACGACCTTTTGGGGGCGGAGACGCTGTCCGCGGGTGATCTGGAATGTCATTAGAAGCTACCTCCGAACTGCGTCATGGCGGCGGGAATGTTAACCTCGGGAATCTCGACCTTGATCTCAGGCATCTCGGCCTTCAGCTGCCCAGCGCCCTCTGCCACGCGCCCGTCCTCGATGATGACCGAGCAGGTGTCATCTGTTGCCACGCGGGTGCCGATGACCTGAAGGCCCTCGGATTCGGCCCAGGCGCCGAACTCGGCGAGCGTCTGCGGGTCCATCTGCTCCAGCTTGTCGACCAGGACGAAACCGCACTCGGGCTTGAGCGAGCGAACGACCGCCGTCGCCACGCGCAGCTGCTCCGCACCGCTCATGTCCGACCAGACCGCGCCGTTGTACACCAGCTTGCCGTCCTCGACCGTCAGGCCGTCCAGCGGCATCTTGGCGGTCTCGAGCAGCTTCTTGCGCTGGTTCTCGACCGCATTGACCTCGCTGTTGCAGCTCTGGTAATCGTCGTTCAGGGATTCAGCATCCTTCAATGCCTGCTTGCGGCGCTCGTTCGCCTCGACCTTCTGGTTGAGCGCGTCGATGTTCGCGATGCTCTGCTCGATCTCATCGGTCTTCTCGTCCTCGAGGTCTGCCGCATCCTTGAGCGCGGTCTGGTAGTCATCGGTGAGCTTCATCAGCTCTTCGGTCTTGCGCTTCAGCTCCTCGTTGAGCGACATGATCTGGCTGTTGAGGCTGTCGCACAGCATGTTCAGATTGTCGCGCTGCTGCTTGATGATGCCGACCTTCTCGCGCTTGCGCTGGTTCTCGCCGTTCTTCGCGAGGATTGCCTGCTGCTGCTCGATAAGCTCGGCAGGCGACACGCGGTGGTCGGGGGCATCGGGGAAGAACGGCATCTCCTCTGCAATCTTGTCCTTGGCGCGCTTGCGCTGACCGATGTCGAGACGCTCGGCCTTCAGCTCGCCTAGCTTCTTGTCCAACTCGTCCAGCTCGCCGCCGATCCCGATGATTCGCAGCAGCTCCTGCGCCTTCTCGTTGTCGGTCATGACCATGAACTTCGGCAGGTCGATTGCGAGCTCCTCGATAAAGCTGTCGAGAAGCTTCTGGCCTGCCTTCTTACCAGACGGGTCGGTCACCGTAAGCGATGCGTTCTTGCCCGAGCGCTCGACCACGAGGCCGTTGTTCAGCTCAACGTGCAGTTTCGCCGGCGTCGCGCTGCCCTCGCGATTGGGCTTGGACGGCTGCTTTCGCTTTCCGCCGAGCGCCCACGAAATCGCATCGACCACGCTGGTCTTGCCCTGACCGTTTCGACCGCCGATGACGGTCAGGCCGTTCTCGGTCGGGCGAAGAGCCACGGCCCTGATTCGCTTGACGTTCTCAAGCTCAAGCGCCGAGATCTTCACGGGCTCCGGCTTCGCCTGAACCTGCTCCACAGTCTCTTCCATTGTTCTTTTCCTTCTCTCGTTGCAGGCGCTTTCTCGCATCGCGCCTGCGCTTCTTTTCCCTCTGGTACTCGGCCTCGGCCTTTTTCTCGTCCATGCCCTCGCGTATGGCTTCCGCCTGCCTTCGTCTCCAGCAGGCGGGACAGAGCCCCATCCGCCCGGCATGGGAGTTGGGACGCACGTCCCACTTCCCGCACGAGATGCAGCGGTGCATCCCCGATTCGGGGTATTTGCTTAGGTTGATTCCGAGCACCCTCTTGGCGTGCTTCTTGATGGCTTCGGGAGACCTCGGCCATCCGCGGCCTGTCATCATCTCCGACAGCAGCAGATAGCCGTCCATCCTGTGCGTCCTGATGTATCTGTCCTCGTCAGAGCGCCAGAAATATGAGTTGTCCCTTTTGCGAGGGACAACTACCCCCGATTCCACATTTTCTCCATTGTTTTCGGTCGGTTCCGTCATTGCAGCGCTCCGATTACGTAGAGACGCTTGATCTCACGCATCGCAGCATCCTTGCTCGCGGCCTTGCTGACGTTGACCAGTAGATGGCGCGAGCGGACGATTCCGGTCGCGCTGCCCCTCGCGGGGCCCTTCTCGACAAACTTGGTCGCGAACCAGCTGCCGTCTCGACCGCGCTCGGCGGTCCATCCAAAGAAGCCGACCATCGGCACCTCCTAGTAGTACATGCCACTCGGAGCGGTGCCCTCGAGCCATCCCGCGAAGATGAGCCCCGCGATGAGGACGGTCGAGACGATGGCGTTGCGTAGCTTCGGGTTGAGCCGCGTCCAGCGGTCTGACAGGTAATCGAAAACCCTAACGGCCATCGGAGCGTCCCTCCATCCACTTGTCGACATCGACCACTCTTATGAGTGCATTCCTGCTGCCGATTGTCTTGAACGGCAATCGTCCAGCCTTGTTCTCCGCATAAAGGGTGCTTGGGGAGACCCCCGTATATCTGGCGGTCTCGATGACCGAGTAGGCCATCTGCGGCTGGTAGCCAGCCTGGACGGCGAACTTCAGCGCCTCCGAGCCGCAGTACGGCTCGAGGTCTTCCAGCTGGCGGCGCAGCTTCTCGGATGCCGCATCCATCGCGTGCTGGAACTCGCTGATGGGGTCGTCCCAGTTGCTTTTGGTATGATTCATAGCGTCCACCTCCTATGGTGGGTTTTGCCTGTGGCTCCCTTTTCACTCCGCTGCTTTCCACTTCATTGGAGTGTTAATGGGGCCACTCTTTTTTCCCAGCGCCTTGAGGTGCGCATCCTGGCGGTAACGGACGGGCAGAGAACTATCGAAAACGCTTACGACGAGTTGATAGCGGATGCGCACCGCACGACGCTGAGACTTACTGCCAGGCATCGCACCTGACCGTCTGGCTTTTCAACGGAGCCAGCTGCCGAGCCATTGCAGCCGTCACAGGCTCCCCCTGCTCACGGCAAATGGCGGATGCGGTTATCAAAGGTCGCTCCATTCATCCGCTACGCGCCCGTCTCGTCAGGCGGAACAGCTTGGTATGGGTGTCACTGCGTTCCATGTCGCCTAGGGTTGCCAGCCGGCGACACAGGTACCGCCTTGCGATCGGCGTCAAGGAGAAGGCCAAAAAGCCCAGCGCCGATGGAGACGGGTACGTAGCGGATGAACAGAAGTGCGCTATCTACCAGCGCAAACATTCAGCGTGGGAACATCGGAATATAGTTCCCGGCATGATCAAGAGGAATTCGACATATCAGCCGAAACATTGCAGGCAGCAGGTAAATCCGTCTGCCGCCGATACCTTGCACCGATTGGGTGCTGCGATTCTCAAAGCCGCCGGCTTCTTCCTCGCTACGGTGGCCGGTGAAATCGTGCTGCAGGCATTTGAGCCTGAAATCAAAGCGTTAGCTTTGATGCTGAGGGCTTTTATCGGCCTGTAAGCAAAGTCGTGAAAAAGACTTCGCAAGCCCTGAAAACCGTGTAGAAAAGCCCGAAGCCGATAATCGGATGGCGCTCGAACCAATCGGCAATCACAGCCCCTTCGCCTCGTTAAGCTCATGGACGGCATCCAGCCACTCGCTCAGGCGCATGTCGGCGTGCATCCAGTCGGCTTCCATGAAAGCCTCATAAGCATCGCGCTCGCGCTTCTCAAGCTCCTCAATCGTCATTTCCTTCTCCTTCTTTCTGGTCTTGGGGAATGAGACGCTTTTCTATGTCGTCGACTTTTATCTGAATGTGCACAACCTCAAATAACAGGGCTACGCACATACCGGCACAGAAGTTGAGCGTCCATTGGATCGTGTCAGGCATCCATTCCTCCTCCACTTTTGCCTTTTGGGCTTTGACTAGCTGGCACGAGAAGTTCGCTCATCGGTCAGACCAAGCAAGTAATCAACCGAACAGTGAAACAGCTGGATGAGATTAAGCAGCTGAAAAGAAGAAATAGGACTGTTGCCTTTCTCCCACTCGCGAACGGTACGCTCCGACACTGGCGGGTTTAGAGCTGCACCAAGCTCGGCTTGATTAAGACCGATACGAACTCGTTCAGATTTGACTTGGTTCTTCATGTGTCCTCCTTTCGGTTATTAGTAATTGTTTTTCAATTACTAAAGAGCATAATAACCGCTTTTCGGTGACTTGCAAGCGATTTTCAAATATTTCTTGCCGATTTTCGGTTACAATAGCCTTGCTTTTAAGTGAGGAGGCTCAGATGCCCAAGAAAGAGAAGAACCCTTTCATTGCCCAGAGGATCGCAATTGCGCGTGCTCGCGTGGACATGAAGCAGAAAGAAGCTGCAGACGCTCTTGGAATGTCAATCAATACCTATAGGAATTGGGAGCAGGGAAATAACGAGCCGAACTCATTTGACCTTGTTAGACTTGCCAGGCTATTCAAGACGAGTACTGATTTCCTGCTGAACAGCCCTTATTCGTCTTTAGATGGCCTTGGACTGGATGAATCAGAGCAGCGTCTTATTTCGGCTTTCAGAGGATTAGATCCATCCAGGCAGGAAACTGTTCTCAGTTTTGTAGATGACCAATCAAAACTTGGCTCTCTAGAACAATCAACTCTTTCAGACAAGGAGGAATAAGCATGGATAACGACACGCTGCTATTTAGGGATAAAGGCGCCGGCGTCTTCAAAGAGATCTGCATCTACCCGAACCGAATTACCACGCTCAAGAAGAACACCTTCTTCGGCACGCATATGGAGGTGGTTTACCTGAATGACGTCACCGGCGTCTACAAAATTAAGGGCAAGCAGGTAATCCTGAACAACAGGCTGCGGACGGGTTATGGCTACAGGCTGAGCAGCCATTCCCAGGCAGAGGAATTCGTCAGGGTCCTGAACTCAGTCATGTAGCGACTAGCCACAAAGAAGCGCCCCACCAACCCGCCAAGACCAGTGGAGCGCTAAACAATCCCATCCGCATTGCTAGAGTCGGCTATGCCCGACAGGAGGGACTTTTTTAATTATGACACGTTCGTCATGGGGGACGAAGACCAAAATCACCAAGAACAAATGGCGCATCCGCTGGTGCGAGTGGGACGGGCTCAATCGCGTACGCAGATCTAAGACGCTCTATCCCTGCACCTCGCGTGAAGCCGACGATGAGCTGCGCCGCCTTTGGCAAATCCACCACCTGCCACCTAATGAGCGCGTTGTGCCATGTCCCACATTCGAGCAATGCTGGGACGAATGGTATTTCCCGCAGCTGGAAAAGCAGCTTGAGACCGGCGATATGTCGCGCAGCACATTCGTCAATTACCGTAGTGCATGGAGGTCAAAGGTCTCGCCGAAATGGGCAAACGTTGCCATGAATAAAGTGCGAGTTGAAGAGTACCAGCGTTGGTTGGACAAGTTCACTGCGGCTCAGGCTCACGTCTCGCATATCATCGTTCTCAACCTCGTCAATTGCGCAAGGCTTCATGACGTGGACGGCATTTCTTTTATCGACGCAAAATACAAAATGCCGCGCGAAAAGAAAAACACAGGAGACAGCGGGCTAGAAGTCTACACGGTAGCCGAAATTGACAGCATCCTTGAATCGTTGCGAGATAGTCGCATCGAGGGCATGGCGATTCTAATGGCTAAAGGCTCATGCCGTGTCGGCGAAGCGGCGGCGGCGGCGGTAAAAGACATTACGTTTGATGAATACAATGGTCGCGCGTACGCCATCTACGACCTTTATCACCAGTATTCTCAGAACAACAGCTTTGAGCCGCTTAAGACGGCAGAAAGCCGCCGTGCAATCATCATTCCGCCACCATGGAGCTTGCGGCTCGCCGAGATAGCAAAGCAACGCACTGAAGACCAAGAGCCATACATCTGCGACAAAGGCACGGGAATGCCGATGGATCGCAAGAGGATTACAGATGAGTGGCTCAGCTATTACAGGAATGGGACGATTGATTTGCGCTACCTGACCATGACCAAATTGCGCAACTCATGGGCAACCGCGATGCTTTGGAAGTACGGCATTCCCGCCCAGATGGTGGACAAAATGATGGGGCATGCCGCAAAGAATATTCTCGGCAAACACTACGACCGCCCCGACAAAGAACTGTTCATCGAGACGGTCGATAGCGCGTATTTCGGAAATTAGTTAGGTACCCGTAAGGACAAGTTAGGACGCAAAACCTTTATGCAAGCGTTCTACCTGCGGGTTTGTTAAACTACCTTAGTCCTCGGCGTTGTAGCCAAAGCGACGAATCTGGGCCTCGTCGTCACGCCAGCCGGCCTTGACCTTCACGTCCAGCTCCAAAAAGACCTGCGTGCCAAAGATGCGCTCAAGATCGCGACGGGCGTCGATACCGATATGCTTAATCATCTCGCCGCCCTTGCCGATGATGATGCCCTTTTGGCCCTCGCGCTCGACGTAAATGGTGGCGTGCACGCGCAGCACCTTCTTGGTCTGCTCGAGCGCATCGCAGATTACGCCAACGGAGTGCGGAATCTCATCACGCGTGCGGCGCAAAACCTTCTCGCGCACAAACTCGGCAACGAGGGTCTCATCGGAAGCGTCGGTACCCATGCCCTCGGGGAACCAACGCGGACCCTCGGGCAAAAAGTGCACAACGGTCTCGATGAAGGCATCGACGTTGAAGTTCTTGACGGACGACGTCACGATCTCGTCGTCATATTCCATGAGCTCGTGGGCGGCCTTAAGCTGCTCCATGACCTGTGCGGGGTCGGCCTCATCGGCCTTGGTGAGCACCAGGACCTTCTTGGAACGGGCATTCTTGACGCGCTCGGCAACCCAGGCGTCTCCCCTGCCGATCGGTTTGGTGGCATCAATCAAAAACGCGACGACGTCGACATCGTTCAGTTCGAACAACGCGCTCTTGTTGAGCTCGGACCCCAGGCCGTCCTTGGGCTTGTGGATACCCGGGGTATCGACAAAGACCAGCTGGTAGCCGGGACGGTTGACGACGGCGCGCATGCGGCGGCGGGTCGTCTGGGCCACCGGCGAGGTGATGGCGACCTTTTTGCCATAGCAGGCGTTGAGCAGCGTGGACTTGCCGGCGTTGGGGCGGCCGACCAGCGCCACGAAGCCGCTGCGGAAACCGGGCTCAACGTCGCCAAAGCCCGCGAAGCTGTCGCCCTCGTCGCACAGGGCGTCGAGTTCCTCGTCGCTCATGCCCTCAAACGGATCGAACTCCTCGACATCCTCATAGGCATCGTTCGCTTCGGCATCCACCGCATCCAGGGACTCGTCGTCCAGAGTTTCATCGATAGGCTGCATAGTGTCGGACATGAAAATCCCTTTCTAAATAAAGTCGAGCGCGTGGGCAAATACCAGCAAGCCAACAATCGCGGCGGTGATGGAAAGTACGTATACGGAGGCGGCGGCGATATCCTTCGCACGCTTTGCCAGCGGATGAAGTTCCTGGGTCGCCAGGTCGACGATCGCCTCCATGGCGGTATTGCACAGCTCGCCGTGAATCACCAGGCCGCAGCAAATGATAATCGTGGCCCACTCGGCAATGTCGAGGCCGACAATGCAGCCGGCAACGACGGTACAAACGCCCGCCACGAGCATGACCTTAATGTTGCGCTCGGTCTTAACGGCGGTGACGAAGCCCTCCATGGCGTAGGAGAACGACTTTAAGAAGGAAGGATGGTCCTTGTTCGATCCGGGAATCATAGACGGCTCCTAGTCGTGGGCGTGGTTGGTGATGGGGCCGACGTGGACCAGCTTGGGGTCCTCACCGCGCTCAAGCGCCAGATCGCGCAGGATGGCGTCCTCGCGGGCCTCCATGACCTCGGCCTCGTCGTCCTCAATATGGTCATACCCCAGCAGGTGCAGCATGCCATGCACGAGCATCAGACGGCACTCGTCGGCAGGGCTATTGCCAAAGCCGGGGGCCTGGCGGGCAATGACCTGCGGGGCCAGGATGATATCGCCGAGCTCGAGCGTCTCGTCTGCGGGAATATCCTCGTCAAAGGCCGAGTCGCACTCAAACGAGAGGACATCGGTGGTGCGGTCGATACCGCGCCACTCGTGGTTGAGCTCGTGCATCTCGTCATCATCGACATATGAAAGGGAAATCTCGACTTCACGCTCAACGCCCTCGGCGGCAAGCACGACCTCGCAGATGTGCTCTACCTCCTGCGCGTCGAGCAGCGTATCGAGCTCGGCATCGTTGCTGATCAATACACTCAACGGGACTCCTTTCGGTCGTGCACGCGTTTCTCGCGCACATCATCATAAGCATCGTACGCCTCGACGATACGCCCCACCAAGGCATGGCGCACCACGTCGGCACGCTCGAGGTGAGAAAATGCGACATCGTCGACACGGCCTAAAATCTGCTCGACGTCGGCAAGACCGCCGCGACGACCCACCAGGTCGCGCTGACTCAGGTCGCCGGTAATCACAAACTTGGAGTTAAAGCCCAGGCGCGTCAGGAACATCTTCATCTGCTCGGGCGTGGTATTTTGGGCCTCGTCGAGCACCACGAAGGCGTCGCTCAGCGTGCGGCCGCGCATGTAGGCAAGCGGGGCGATCTCGATCACACCGCGCTCCATAAGCTCATCGGTGCGTTCGCGATCCATCATGTCAAAAAGAGCATCGTAGAGCGGACGCATATAGGGATCGATCTTTTCCTCGAGGGTACCGGGCAAAAAGCCCAGGTTCTCCCCCGCCTCGACAACCGGACGCGTCAAGATCAGACGACCCACCTCATGACGCTTGAGCGCGGCAACGGCGAGCGCCATGGCCAGATAGGTCTTACCGGTACCGGCAGGACCCAGGCCAAACGTGATGGTATGCGAGCGGATGGCATCCACATAGCGCTTTTGGCCGAGCGTCTTGGGACGAATGACACGACCGCGATACGAAAGCAGCACATCATCGCGAAGCGACGTAGCCTCGTGCTCACCGTCGCGCAAGACGGCCAGGCAGCGAGAGACATCGTCGGCAGACAGCGTGCGTCCGGCGGCCGCCTCACGAAAAGCATGCTCGAAAAAGCGCGCCACGAGCTCGACCTCGTCCGGGTCACCGCTCACGGCGATGCTGTCGCCACGGGCGACCACGTGGGCGCGAACCAAGCTCTCCAGCGCACGAAGGACGCCGTCGCCGGCACCCAAAACGCGCGAGGGATCAATTCCCTCGGGAACGGTAAGTCTAATCTTCGAGGCTTCCATGAACCTCCCTGCGTGCATGGACCAAGCCGGAATCATCGACTCCGATGATAGCAACATCGAGCAGGCACGGGGCTGTGAGTCCACAGGTATCGTCAAGACGGGCATGATGGAACGAACCGAGCGTCAGGTTGTCGCCATACTCAAGCACGGCACGCTCGACGGTTCCCACGCGACGGCGAGCGTCGGCAATGGCGAGTTCCTGCGCCGCGGCCCTCATGCGGCGGCTACGCTCGGCCATAACCTCGGGCGGCACCTGGTCGGGCATATCGGCTGCAAGGGTACCAGGACGCTTGCTGTAGCGGAACACATGCATACGCGAAAAGCCCACGCGGCGGCACAGAGCCAGCGACTCCTCAAACTCCTCGTCCGTCTCACCGGGAAAACCGACGATGACATCGCACGAAAGAGACACCTGGGGCAAGTTGGTGCGAATCATGCGCACCGTCTCCTCAAAGGCCTCGGCGCTATAGGGACGGCCCATGCGATGCAGTGTCCTTGTGCAGCCGGACTGCACGGGCAGGTGTAAAAACGGGGCGATGCGCTTCGGATAGCGTGCCATGACCTTAAGCAGGGACTCGGAGATATCCATGGGCTCGACCGAGGAAATGCGCACATGCGGAATGGACGTGCGCTCCATGATCGCCTCGAGCAGCTCATCGATCTCGACGTGTTCATCAGTCGCGCTCTTGCCATCGTAGGCGCCCAGGTTCACACCCGTCAGCACTACCTCGGGCACGCCGGCCTCCTGTGCCTCGCGAACTTGCTCGAGCACGAACTCGACCGGCACGGAGCGCTCGGGGCCGCGGGCCTTCCACACAATGCAATAGGTGCAACGATGGTTGCAGCCGTCCTGGATCTTCACGCCCAGACGCGAGCGACCGAGTGCGTCGACAACCTCGCCGTCGCTGCAGGCGGGAACGTCATCGGACTCAACGCCCAGCACCTCGCAGACGCGTTCGGCGACATCGATCTTGGACGGCTCGGCGATCACGCGGTCCGAAAGCTCCAATAGCTCCTCGGGGTGCAAATTGACCACGCATCCGGTAACAACCACATAGGGCTCGTTTGGATAAGCCAGCGCATGGCGGACGGCCTTACGGGTCTTGGCCTCGGCCTCGCCCGTAACGGCACAGGTGTTAATGACGATCAGCTCTGCATCCTGAGGCTCCACCATTGCAAAACCCAGGCGCATTAGATCGGCAGTGATACGGTCGGACTCAACCCGGTTGACGCGGCAGCCAAGGTTGACGACGGAAATATGGGGTGCGAGCAAACGGGCTCCTTAATCGAGGATATCGTCGAGGGCGCTCTTGATACGATCGGTTACCGACTTCTTACCGGAAGCGACGTCGTCGCCCATCTCGTCGGCAAAGGCGCGAAGCAGCTCGCGCTGCTTGTTGGAAAGGTTCGTGGGGACGACCACGCGCATCTGCACGATCAGACGACCGCGTGAACCGCCACCGCCGATACGCGGCATGCCGTAATTGTTGACGCTCACGGTGTCACCGTACTGTGTGCCGGCGGGGACGCACAGTTTGACGACCTCGTCGGGCATAATGCCCTCGACCTCGATCTCGCAACCGAGCGCGGCCTGCGCAATCGAGATATCGCTCACCAGATACAGGTCGTCACCGTTGCGCTTAAAACGCTCGTGGTCGGCGACGCGCACGTTGACGATCAGGTCGCCCGAGGGCTCACCGCGAAGGCCCGCCTCGCCAAAGCCGCTCACGCGCAGCTGGCGACCGGTCGAAACACCGGCGGGAATATCGATGTCGATCTTTTCGTGCGAAGGCGTGCGGCCCTGACCGTCGCAGGTCTCGCAGGGATGGTCGATGACCGTGCCCTCGCCATGGCAGTCGGGACAAGGCGAAGAGGACTGAACCTGGCCCAGGAACGAGCGCTGGACCGTCGTGACATAGCCCGTGCCGTGGCAGCGGCTGCACTGCTTTTCCTGTGCGCCCTCGGCCCTACCGGTGCCGTTGCAATCCTCGCAGGGAGCAAGGCGGTCATAGCTGATCGTCTTTTTGCACCCGAGCGCCGCCTCCTCAAGGGTCACCGAAAGGGAGATGGCCATATCGCGGCCGCGACGACGCTCGCGGCGATTTCGGGCGCCACCGCCAGCACCGCCGCCAAAGAACGACGAGAAGAGGTCGTCCATGCCCATGCCGCCAAAGATATCGTTGATATCGACGTAGCCCGAGCCGCCAGGGCCGTCCGCGGTGCCGTAACGGTCGTAGTTAGCACGCATCTGCTCGTCGGAAAGAACGGAATATGCCTCGTTGAGCTCCTTGAACTTGGCCTCGGCCTCGGGGTCGTCCGAAACGTCCGGGTGTACGGTACGGGCCTTCTTTAGAAACGCGCGCTTAATCGTCCGCGCGTCGGCATCCTTGTCGACGCCAAGTACCTCGTAGTAATCCCTATTTTCCGACACGACCGAATCCTTCCGACTTTCATTATTGTCACAGTGCGTCCTATACCCAAGCTGGGCCGGCCGCAAACAGAGGGTTTGATGTTATTGCATTGCGTAGGGCGAAAGCATGGCACGCTGCGAGCAGCTCGCAAACCAAACCGACACGAGCGCAAACATAAATCCGTTGGCAAAACCGTTGACAAACTGCATCGCGCCGCGCTTCCACCACAGCAGGCTGCGGTGAAGCACGCCGTCCGAGAGCACCATGAACAGGCCCATGGCAAACGGAATGAAGCACATCACGGCAAAGGCCGAGAACACGCCCGAGATGGCCGACAGCACCAAAAACGGCGCCACGATGCCCATCAGGTAAAAACCGGTACGAGCTTTGCCTTCCAGGCGCTCGGCCTCAACATGGGCGCGACCGACCAGGTCGCCGCCCGCGGCACCGTTGGTGCCAGCATGACCCATGCCGCTAATGCGGACCTCGTCGCCGTCATGCGTGCCGGCAGGAAACTCAATCGTCTGCTCGGAGGTTACGCGAGTACGACCGCTGCCGCCGCAATCGGGGCAGGGGTCGGCGACGACCTTACCGGAACCGCCGCACTCGGGGCAGACCGACTGAAACGTGCCGGCACCGAACAGGAAGGACAGGTCGACATCGATGTGGCCGCGACCGCCGCAGCTCGGACAGGTATGTGCATGCTCGGACGAGACAGAACCCGAGCCTCCGCAGTGACCACAGGTATCGAAGCGCGTATAGCGGACGGTCTTGCGGGCACCGCCCTTGGCCTCCTTGGCGTCGAGCTTAATATCGACGACAACGTTGGCGCCGTTCTCGGGATTATAGGCAGCCTGCCCGCGACGCGGCTGGCCCCAGGCGCCACCAAAGGGAAAGCCGCCCTCAAAGGGATTGCCATAGCCTGCGCTGCCGGCGTAGCCGCCGCCATAGGGAGAAGCCGTAGGAGCGCCGGCGAAGGGATTGCCCGAACGCATGGCGTCGTAGCGCGCACGCTTCTGCTCGTCCGAAAGCACAGCGTAGGCCTCGGAAACCTCTTTAAACTTTTCCTCGGCATCCGGTTCTTTGTTGACGTCCGGATGGAGCTTGCGGGCCTTTTGCTGGAAGGCCTTCTGTATATCACGCGAGGTGGCGTCCTTGGAGACACCCAGAATCTCGTAGTAATCTTTTTCGTTCATCGTCGCCATGCGCGGCAACCTCCTGCTCACAGCAGCGTATATATTGCGGTAATTCTACCCGAGCGGCCTAGGCTAGACCCCAAAACAGCTCGAACAGCACATTTCCATCGAGCCAGCCCAAGTGGGTGGGCGCTAAGTGGGCGCGGGCACGACCTGCGATAACGTCTTTCAAGGTGACGCGCTCCGTATGTCCCTCGACATCATCGGGTACCCAGATGGCAAGGCCCAACTCGAGTGCACGGTCGCAGGCCGCCGCCAACTCGTCTGCAGCGATCACGCTTGCCGAGCGAGCCAACAGATCGGGCCCAATGCCACGCGTCATGCGGCAAGCGAGCATCAAATCCTCGGCCGCCGCCTCGCGCTGCGACAAATACTCGGCATCAAACTTCGTCGCGGTGTCGTCGCGTTGCACCAGACGCACGCGATACGCATCGCCGCGAGCGGGCACGTCGGGAAACAGCCCGGCCAGGCGATCGAAATCCTCGGCGTCGAGCATACCGGCGGCAGAGCGACCCAAACCCAGATAGCCCCGTCCGGTCCAATAGGCTATGTTGTGGGCGCACTCATGTCCGTCGAGCGCGTAGCTTGCCACCTCATACGGGTGATAACCGGCCGCACCCAGACGCTCACGCGCCGCGTCCATGCACGCAGCCTGAAAATCTTCGTCGGGCTCGAGCGACTCGTCTTGACACGCCATGCGGTAGAGCGGCGTGCCCTCCTCGAGCGTGAGCGGGTACACCGACACATGATGCGGCGCCGCCGCCAGCACGCCATCGAGCGTGCGTTTCCAACTCGCTGCGGTCTGCCCGGGAAGACCGCACATAAGGTCGCACGACACGTCAAGCCCAGCGTCCTTGACCGTCGCGATGGCAGCGAGCGCCCGATCGGCATCGTGAATGCGGCCAATCGCAGCAAGCTCGGCGTTGTCGAGGGTTTGGACTCCCAGAGAAATGCGCGTGACGCCCACCCCGGCAAGCGCCGCGGCAAGCTGCGAAGTCAGCGACTCGGGATTGGCCTCGCAGGTAAACTCAACGGGCTTGCACCACGCAGAGATACGCCGGGCAAGTTCTACCAGACACTCACCTGCCAGCGACGGCGTGCCGCCGCCTACATAGACGGTGCAGACTTGCGCAAGCGCCCCGGCGTCGCCAAAGGCATCGAGGCGCGCATACAACTGCTCAAAATAGGCATCGAGCGCAGCGCTCAGGTCGCACGGAGCAAAACGGCGCGAGTCAAAGTCGCAGTATCGGCACTTTTGGGCGCAAAACGGCACGTGGACGTACAGCGCGGTAACGGCCACCGTTAGGCCTCCAGCGGATGAGCGGGCACCGACTCGCCGGCGGCAAGCGCGGCCTCGCAGGCCACCACATCGCGCTCGATATCATCGACCAATGCCATGAACTCCTCGTATGTGGAGCAGCGCACCACCTGCGCGCGCCAGGCCGCAGCATGAGGCATCCCCTTTAGATACCAGCTTGCGTACGTACGGGCACGCGACATGAGCGGCAACAGCTCGTGCGTGAGCGTCAGGTGCTCGCGCAGGGCATCCAGGCGCTCGACCGAGCTACGTACCGGTACCGGCGTGCCATCGAGCGCAAGGGCGCGGGCATCGCCGAACACCCAGGGATTGCCATAGATACCGCGCGCGATGAACACGGCGCTGGCGCCGGAGTTGCGCAGATGCTCCGCGGCATCCTCGGCGCAGAACACGTCGCCCGAACCGATAACGGGAATCTCGACGGCGTCGGCCACCTCATCGACGACTGACCAATCGGCCTGGCCCGTATAGAGCTGCGTGGCACAGCGACCATGTACCGCCACCGCAGCGGCCCCTGCCCCCTCGAGCATCTGGGCAAACGTCGCGGCATTGCGGTCTTCGGCGTAAAAGCCCTTGCGGATTTTTACGGTCACGGGCACGTGCGCCGCGCCTACCGCCGCCTCGACAATCTGCTCGGCCAGCTCAGGCGTGCGCATAAGTGCCGAGCCCTCGCCCTTGGTAACGACCTTGCGAGCCGGGCAGGCCATGTTGATGTCGATCAGCGACAGGCGATCGCCAACACGCTCCTCAACGGCGGCGACGGCGCTCGCAAACTGATCGGGCTTGGAACCAAAGAGCTGTACGCAGATCTGCTGCTCCTCGTCGGCCGGTAGCACCAGGCGCCACGTCTTATTGCTGGCATAGGCAAGACCCGCCACGCTCACCATCTCGCTGTAGGCAAGATGGGCACCGCGGCGGCGGCACATGATGCGGTAGGCGGGGTCGGTCACGCCAGCCATGGGAGCCATAAGGAACGGCTGCTCGGCATAGGCACCCAGCAGCCGCGTACTGTATTCAGAAAGCGCCATGGGACCTACTCGTCCACCTTGAGGATCGCCATAAAGGCCTCCTGCGGGACCTCGACCGAACCGATGGCCTTCATGCGCTTCTTGCCCTCTTTCTGTTTCTCGAGCAGCTTGCGCTTACGCGAGATATCGCCGCCATAGCACTTGGCCAAAACGTCCTTGCGGCGCGCCTTAACGGTAGAGCGGGCGATAATCTTGTTGCCGATAGCGCCCTGGATGGGCACCTCGAACAGCTGGCGCGGAATGATTTCCTTGAGTTTGTCGCACAGCCCGCGGGCCAGGCCATAGGCCTTGTCCTTGTGCACGATAAACGAAAGCGCGTCCACTTCATCACCCGAAAGCAGGATATCGAGCTTGACGAGCTCGGAGGGACGATACTCGTTGAACTCATAGTCGAGCGAGGCATAGCCCTTGGTGCGGCTCTTGAGCTGGTCAAAGAAGTCCAAGATGAGCTCGGCGAGGGGCATATCAAAGCGCATCTCGACCGATTTGCTCGTGAGATGGATCATGTCGGTTGTAATTCCGCGGTGCTCGATAGCGAGCTGCATGACGGCACCCGTATACTCGGGCGGGCAGATAATCTTGGCCTTGAGGTAAGGCTCCTCAATGCGCTCGATGCGCGTGGCCTCGGGCAGATCCTGCGGGCTGCGAACATCAATCATCTCGCCGTCAGTCTTGTAGACGTGATAGTCCACCGAAGGGCTCGTGGCAATCAGGTCCAGGTTGAACTCGCGCTCCAAGCGCTCCTTGACGACCTCCATATGCAGCAGGCCCAAGAAGCCAACGCGGAAACCAAAGCCGAGCGCCACCGAGGTCTCGGGCTCCCACACCAACGACGGGTCGTTGACATGCAGCTTATCGAGAGCGTCGCGCAGGTTCTCGTAATCCTTGTTGTCGATCGGGAACAGGCCCGTATAGACCATGGGCTTGGCCTCGCGATAGCCGGGAAGCGGCTCGGGGCAGGGATTCGACGCCCACGTGAGGGTATCGCCCACGTGCACGGCCTCGGGGTCCTTCAGGCCCGTGACCACGTAGCCCACCTCGCCGACCGTCAGCGCGTCGACCGGCGTCTCGGCAGGACGCTTGACGCCCACGCCGTCGACCAAAAAGTCACCTTCTGCCTGCATCATACGAACGGTATCGCCCTTTTTAATGGAGCCGTCAAAAACACGGACCGTGGCAACGACGCCGCGGTACTCATCAAAATACGAGTCCAGGATGAGCGCCTTGAGCGGCGCGTTTGCATCGCCCTTGGGCGGTGAAATCAAAAAGACGATGGACTCCAACAGGTCGTGGATACCCTCGCCGGTCTTGCCTGATACGCATACGGCATCGTCGGCGGGAATCGCCAGGTCATCCTCGATCTCGGTCTTGACCTCATCGGGGTGTGCCGACGGCAGGTCGATCTTGTTGATGGCGGGCACGATATCCAGGTTGGCGTTCATGGCGAGCGTCGCGTTGGAGACGGTCTGCGCCTCGACGCCCTGCGTGGCGTCGACGACGAGCACCGCGCCCTCGCAGGCGGCCAGCGAACGCGAGACCTCGTAGGTAAAGTCCACGTGGCCCGGCGTATCGATCAGGTTGAACTGATACGTCTCGCCATCGTCGGCGTCATAGGAAACGCGAACGGCATTGGACTTGATCGTAATGCCGCGCTCGCGCTCGATATCCATGGTGTCGAGCAGCTGCGACTCCATGTCGCGCTCGTCGACGGTATGGGTGAGTTCGAGGATACGGTCACTGATCGTGGACTTGCCATGGTCGATGTGCGCTACGATCGAGAAGTTACGGATGTGGGAAATGTCAATTGAAGTATTCATGCGGACTATCTTACCCGAGCGGTACAAAAAATGGAGCCTGTTCCATAAAACAGGCTCCATTTATGCGCGTAATCTGTGTGGTGTGAAATTTACAACTTAGGCGTTGATGCTGTTCACGAGCTTGGCAAGACCGGACTTGCGGTTGGAAGCCTGGTTCTTGTGGATAACATGCTTGGCGGCAGCCATGTCGAGACGCTTGGTGACGGTCTTGAGGGCAGCCTGGGCCTTCTCGGCGTCGCCCTCGGCGACGGCGGACTGGACGTGCTTGGTCAGCGTCTTGAGCTCGGACTTGACAGCCTTGTTACGCATGCGAGCTGCCTCATTGGTGCGGATACGCTTCTTCTGAGACTTGATGTTTGCCACTTCTGGAGTTCCTTTCGAGTTCCTTGCAAAAAATGTATGACACCTCTGAGACACGGTGAGGTCATGCAAGCGCCTACTATAGCACGCTCCCCCTCAAAGGGATAGAACGAATTTGTCAAATAGGCAGGTATCATCACGATTTTCTCAAGATGTTCGTAATCCAGAGCAAAAGCGCGGTCTCCGAATCAGCCGAACCCTTCAGTGCGAGCTCCACATCGACGGCACCCTCGAGCGCGGAAACGAGCTCGGTCATCGAAAAACGACGTGCCCAGGTCAGGTGATTCTTGACCTGCCAGGCCTGAAGCTTGAGCGTCGCGGCAAGCTCACGACCCTGCCCACGCGCATCGAGCGCCTTGGCAACGATAAGCTCGCGAATACGCCCGCACAGCAATGTGTAAGTCCACACGTAGCTCTTGGCGGGCAGTAGATTGAAGAGCTCAAGCGAGCGGCGCATATCGCGGGCCGACACTGCGTTGAGAAAGTCCCAGGGCTGAACTTCGGCCGTGCGCACGATCCAGCGCTCCACATCGGCAAGCTCAATTTGCGGCGCCTCGACCATCTGGGCAAGCTTGGCCAAGTCGTTATCGAGCATGCGGGTGTTCTCGCCCGAGCGCGAGACGAGCTCCTCGGCAGCAGCTGTCGAGATGGACTTACCGCGCTGCGTCGCCATCTGCTGAACGCGGCGCGGCAGTTCCCAGCGCTTGGTACCCGAACAATCGACGATAGCCTTCTTGTCGATCTTGGCGATTGCCTTATACAGGCGCGTATTCTTGGCAAGTGAGTCGGCAATAATGAGACAGACCGTCGTGGGGCTGGGACTTGCGAGGTACTCGACAAGCGGTTCCGAGACCGCCTTGGCAAGCTTGGAGCAGCCGTCGAGGATCACCAGGCGAAACTCGCTGCCCATGGGAAAGGTATTGAGCGAGCCGATGATCGACTCAATATCGGGATCTTTCGTCATGTCACGTTCATCGAGGTTGAACTCAACCATACCCGACTTTTCCAAGCGAGCTTTCATACGCGAGACGGCGTGGTCGCGCTTGACCCCATCGGTACCGACGATCAGATATGCCGGCAGCAGACCGGTTTCGGACATTGCGCTCCCCTCCCGCAGGATCTCGTGTTCGTACCGTGCCATTCTAGCCCACGGGTTGGTCCCGCGCCAACGGCAGCATCACGGTCGCTGACATCGCATGGCAAAACCGGTTGCGGTCGGCGAGACGGTAATGTCTCCTTGTTCGATAGTGCATGCGAACGCGCCGCCCGCATCGCGAACGGCATCGATACAGGCATCGGATGGATGGCCGTAGCGGTTGCCCTCGCCCGCACTCGCGATAGAGAGCTCGGGCTTAAGCGTTTCCAGCAGCTCTGTGTCGACGGAAACTTTTGAGCCGTGATGTCCCAGCTTAAGCACATCGATATCGCCCACCTCCTGTACAAACTCGCGCTCCTGATCGAGTTCGGCATCACCAGTGAGGAGCATACGCAGGCTCTTGCCTTCCCGAGCATAGGAGAGCAGCAAGACAAGCGAGTCCTCATTGCCCTCGCCATCCACTGTGTCAAACGGCCACATCACACGAGCCCGAAATGCGCCGATATCGACCGTGTCTCCGCGGGCCACCTGCCGATACGTTACGCCGGGGCGATTTAGGACCTCAGAAGGCGCGCCGTCCAGCGCATCCGCTGCAACCGCAATGGATCCAACCGAAAACTGATCGAGCACATCGGGAAGACCACCCCAATGGTCTTCATCCCAATGCGTCACGAAGACGGCGTCGATATGGTGGACATTGTTGCGAACCAACGCCGACACCACGCGGTCATCGAGCCCACAGTCGACGAGCGCCACAGCGCTGCCTTGGCGAACCAGAATCGCATCGGCCTGACCAACATCGAGAACCGTTACCGAAGGCGGCACACATCGATCCCAATAGACATACGGAACCCCCGCAGCAAGCATCAAACATAGCAGCCCCACTGCCATGGGCCGCACGCGGGGGCGTGGCCACCAGACCAAGAGGACCGCCAGCGCAAACGGCACCACGTATACCAAGAGCGTATCGGGCGGCACGCTAACGGATGCGCCCGGAACGGCGGCAAAGAGCTGTTCAAAGAACAGAGCGCAGCGAGCGACAATCATGGGCACCACGAGCGCCCCGTGACGCAGCAGCGGCACAAGCGAGCAGGGCACCAACACAACCGATACAGCGAGCAGCATGCTTATCACCGGACCGATCACGGCATTTGCAAGCGGGGCAATGAGTGAAAACGTCCCAAATGCGGGAATGGTTACGGGAAGTGTCGCCAGCTGCGAGCACAGCGTGACGGACAAAATACTGGCGAGGCCCGGTGGCACACTCAGCTCGCCCAAGGCGTAGGTAGCGTAGGGGCAAAAACAAAGGATGGCAAAGACACTGGCGCACGATAGCTGAAAACCCATCTCGAACAGTACTGTCGGCCGGAGCAACACAAAGATTACCATGGTCAAAAATAGAGCCGAGAGGCCATGCCGACGACGCCCGGCGCCGTTGGCGACAAGCGACGCCGCCACCATAGAGCACGCGCGCACGGCCGAGGGCGAAGCGCCAGTAAAAACGGCATAGGCAGCGAGGGCCAGCACCAACAGCCCCCGCTGAAGCCCACGAGAGAGACGCGTCTTTTGCAGGGCACTCTCAATCACAAACCCCACGATGGCAAGATGACTGCCCGAAACGGCGATGAGATGTGCGGTGCCCGTTACCGAAAACCATTCGCCCGCAGGCTGGGCGCGCAGCTCGGACGAGCGCCCACAGACAACGCCGGCGATGAGCGAGCGCGCTGGGTCGGTCGCGGGCGCGATAACGGCAAGGAGCTCGTTTCGAAGCCAAGACAACGGGCCTGGAGGGCCCTCGTCGATCGATACCAACCGGACGACTTTAGCCTTTCGAAGCTCGCCCCGAAGCACGCGTGAGCGCCCATACGCATCATTCTCAAAGCGCGAAATTCGACCGATAGCACGTACATGCGAACCGGCGCCAAGCTCACGATCACACGACAGCCGTACCTGACCCAAACGCTTTTCGCCCGCATACGCATCACAGGTATAGGAGTACGCACCGTCATTGATGGACGGGTCGCCACACACAACAAACTCGAGACTGCTCGCAGCCCGATTATCCAACGCCCTCGAAGCGCGCAGCGCCCCTATCGCCCAACCCGCGGACACTACCGCTCCCGCCACGAGGCCGAGGGCCGCGGCATACAGCCATCGCCTCCACCGCACAAGGCGCATGCAGGACCGAGCCAATACGATGCACCCTGCTGCCGCAACGGGAATGGCCATAAGCAATGTGACGGGCGCCGCCCGCTCTCCCAGCAGCGCATCGGCCGCCATGTTAAGCACTAACCCACAGCTCGCACACAAGCCGGCACAAAGGGCTATCGTCCACGGCATCAATGGGCGCGGTGGCATCACATGCTCGCGCTCGGTCGCACTCATACGCAGATGCAATCTTTAATTTTGGCGAGTTTCTTCTCACCGATCCCCGATACGCGCATAAGGTCATCGACCGAGGCAAAGGCCCCGTTTTGCGTCCGTTCGTCGATAATTGACTGGGCCATAGAAGGCCCGATGCCCGAAAGCGTCTGCAGCTCCGCCGCACTTGCCGTATTGATATTCACAAGTCCCGACGAAGACCCTGTACCAGGGGTCGTGGAAGCACTGCTTTCGGCGCCGCCGACGGCCGCAGCCGTTTGTTGCTCCCCTACCGTCGGCACATAGATCTTTTGCCCATCGGTGATCTTGGACGCACGGTTAAGACCCGTCACATCCGCCTCGGCCGTAAGCCCTCCGGCGGCATCAATCGCCTGGGACACCCGTGCTCCATCTTTAAGCCGGTACACGCCAGGCTTCACAACGGCGCCATCAACATCGACGTACACCTCGGCAGCAGAGGAGCTCTTGGCAGACGGCTCATCGGCATCGTCAGGAGAGGCATCCCCGGCCCCGCGCACATCCGAGGCGCTCGCCTCATCACTACGCTCAAACGATACGTCGCTGGAGTGACCACCAAAACCTGCCATCGCCAAGCCGCTCGCGGCGGCAATGACAACCAGGATCGCCACGACCATCGCCTTATGGCCGAGCAGCTTTTCTGCCCAGCGGTCCATCCGTTTAACCCGTTCGTGTTGCTCGCGCTGCGCCATAGCAAACACCTCCCAACACCATCGTGTCAGGAAACGAGCGCCGCAGCCTCCGCACGTCCACACCGGTTATCGCGGTCAAACCAAAAGCTGACCAAAACCTTGCGAGAAAATATCCATTTATTCAAGCACACGTCGACAAATGAACCGTTTATCGCCTAATGCCCAGATAGAAAAAGACCGACGATGCAAAAACACCGCCGGTCTATACACAACATTATTCGTAATCTTGGTAAATCTCACGTGGAGCGAGCTCAGAATGCTTGCGTTTTAAGGTCTTAGGGGCCTTATACGTGTTGCTCTCAAAGTCGATGTACTCAGTCTGTTTGAGCAAACGCTCAATCATCTCCTCGTGGTCGAACAGCTCCCAGGCCTCGTGCACGGCATCGAGTTTGGCGTGTGTCTCGGGACGACGCGGCATAAACAGCGTGCAGCAGTCGGGAGCAGCCTCGGTCGAGATACCGAACGTACCGATCTCCTCAGCGCGTGCAATGATCTCCTGCTTGTCCGAACCGATCAGCGGGCGGAACACGGGGATCTTGACGGCCTCGTTGACGGCCATAATGTTCTCGAGCGTCTGGGATGCAACCTGACCGAGCGATTCGCCGGTCACAATAGCCTTGGCGCCCTCGATATGCGCAATGCGCTCAGCAACCGAATACATAATGCGGCGATACATGATCACCCGCAGGTTGCTGGGGCAGGTCACCGAGATCTCACGCTGACAATCGCCAAACGGCACCACGTACAGGCGGCCGATCTGGACACCCGGCTCAAGCGCACGGATGATGTCCTGCACCAAATATTCGCTCGTATCAGGCGTCTGAGGACGACCGGAGAAATGTACCGGCACGCACACCGCGCCGCGACGCGCGAGCATCCAGGTCGCCACCGGCGAATCGATACCCGAGGAAAGCAGCGTCACAACCTTGCCGGCAGACCCCACCGGAAGACCACCCACGCCGCGCTCAGAGCGCGCATACACATAGACGCTACCCTGGACCACCAGCACGTGCACCATCGCGTCGGGATCGTGCATCTGGACCTTTTTATCGGGAAACGCCTCGCACAGTACCTCGCCAACCTGTCGATTGATATCAATCGAGGTGAGCTCGTAGTCGGTGTTAGAGCGCTTGGCGTGCACCTTAAACGAATCGAAGGAACCAAACTCGCGCAGCGCCTTCACGGCGGCGGCGCAGTACTCCTGCGGGTCGCGGTTGGTGTGGTACGCCAGGGACACACGGGCAACACCGGGGACGGTGCGGATAACGCGCGCCGCATCGTCGGCCTGATGCTCGTTAAAGGTCACGAGGATATAACCGGAAATTCGAGACACGGCATTCACGGAAAAGGCGGCCAAGGCCGCCTTGATGTTATCCATGAGGATATGCTCAAAATGTGCGCGGTTCTTGCCCTTCAGTCCAACCTCGTGATAGTGGACCAGGCAGACGCGAGCTGCCATTTAGGCTTCAGCAACCTTGTGACCGAGCGCCTTCTCGTAACGGGCCTCGTCGTAGGAGATGTCGCCGTCGACAATCTCGTCCATAGCCATCGAGATGGTATCGGCGCCGGAAAGCGCAATGGTGATGTCATCGACATCCTGGACGGCGAGCACGCGGTTGTGCTGACCACGCAGCATGCTGTTAATGTCGCAGGCGCGCTTGGAGGCAAGCGAGGCGAGCAGGAAGCGGTTGTGATCGGTCTTCTCCAGAAGATCGTCAATGCAAGGCTTTACAACGGACACGGACCTCAGATCCTTTCATGCATATCGAGAACGCGAACGAGCTCATCGGTCGCGCGGTCGAGATCGTCATTCACCACGACGTCGTCGTAGCGGTCGGCAAGGGCAAGTTCATCGGCGGCGTTTGCCATACGCAGCTCAATCGTCTCGGGCGTCTCGGTACCGCGACCGACCAGGCGATCGCGAAGCACCTCGAGCGAAGGCGGCTTGATAAAGATCAACACGGCCTCGGGGAAACGCTCCTTGACCTGCAGGGCACCCTGAACATCGATCTCCAAGATCAGAGACGAGCCAGAGGCGAGCTTGGATGTGACCTCGCTCACCAACGTGCCGTAACAGTTGCCGTGGACCTCGGCCCACTCAACAAACTCACCGTTTGCCACGCGGCGGTCGAACTCCTCGCGCGTCAGGAAAAAGTAGTTGACGCCGTCGACCTCACCTTTGCGTGGTGCTCGCGTGGTAGCCGAAACCGTCAGGCCCAGGTTCGAGCGACGCTCGCGCACACGAGTGACGAGCGTGCCCTTGCCTGCACCTGACGGTCCAGAAATCACAAAGAGCTTTGAATCCTGAGCGCTCACTTATTTGGTCAGCTGCTCGAGGAGCTGCTCGCGCTGACGGACACCGAGGCCCTGGACGCGACGGGTAGCGGAGATGCCGAGCTCCTCCATGATCTTGGCGGCCTTGGCCTTGCCATAACCGGGGAGAGACTCGATGAGGGTGGAAACCTTCATGCGGGAAGCGATGGGGTCATCGGAGTTGAGCACGGACTCGAGGGACTTCTCGCCCTTCTTGATCTGCTCGCGAAGCTCAGCGCGGGCGTGACGTGCGGCGGCAGCCTTCTCAAGAGCCTGCTTGCGCTGCTCGTCGGTAAGCTGAGGGAGTGCCATTCGAACCTCCAAATAGTTGGGTTATATCTGATGCAATAATTGGCATTTTAGCACGTCAAACGCACTAAATGCCCAATCGACGGCACCATAGGTTAGACGATACCTGCGAAAAGTGCAATATACGGAGGTTAAAGTTGAGCCCCTGACCTGCGATTCCACACAAAGGATGGGAAAGTTTTCGCAGGCACAGGGGCTAATTTGTGCTAATGAGACCCAAAAGTGGTGACTTGAGGGAATCTTTTAGGCGACGTTTTCGACCAGCTCGGCAACGATAGCGTCAAAGGCGGCAACCGGGTCGTCGGCACCGGTGATGGGTCGGCCCACCACGATATGGCTCGCGCCGCGCTCGATAGCCTGAGAAGGCGTCGCCACACGGGACTGGTCACCAAGGGCGGCACCCACCGGACGAACGCCCGGAGTCACGATCAACGCGTCGGGGCCGAGCAGCTCGCGCATGTCATGGGCCTCCATCGGCGAGCACACGATGCCGTCGATACCGTTGGCCTGGGCAAGCTTTGCCAGGCGGGCGGCCTCCTCGGCCACGGGTGACTCGACGCCGATCTCAGCCAGCGAATCCTGGTTCATGCTCGTGAGCACGGTGATGGCGACGAGCTTGGCGCGGTCCTCGCGCGCCTCCTCGGCACCCTCACGGCACGCAGCGAGCATAGCACCAGAACCCAGGCCGTGGACCGAGAGCAGGTCGGCACCGGCAAGCGAGGCCGAACGGGCGGCACCGCGCACCTGATGCGGAATGTCATGGAACTTGAGGTCGAGGAAGACCTTAAAGCCCAGATCCTTGAACGTCTTGACGATCTCGGGGCCCTCGGCGTAATAGAGCGTCATGCCGACCTTAAGCCAAGCGGCATGACCAGAAAGCTCGTGGGCGAGCTCGAGTGCACGCTCACGGTCGCAGTCGAGGGCGACGATAACGCGGTCGCGGGCATCGTTTTCTAGCATTCGAAAGCACCTACCAGCTCATTGATGTCCTTCACGCCCTGGGACTCCGCCCAGGCCTCGAGCTCGTGCGCGATCTTAATCGATGCGCACGGATCGACAAAGTTGGCCATGCCGACCGACACGCAGGTGGCGCCAGCCAGGATAAACTCCGCCGCATCTTCGCCCGTCATGACGCCGCCGACACCGTTGATGGGGATATCGACGGCCTGAGCGACCTCCCAGACCATGCGAACGGCGATGTGGTGGCACAGCGGGCCCGAAAGGCCGCCCTTGGGCTTGGCCACGCGGGACTTGCGGGTATGAACGTCGATGGCCATGCCCTGGATGGAGTTGATGACCGAAAGGCCGTCGGCTCCCGCGGCCTCGAGAGCCTTGGCAATCTCGGCGACGTTAACCGGCGCCATCTTCACGAACAGCGGCTTATCGGTCACCTTACGGCAGGCAGCCATAACGGCAGAGGCGCCCTCGGGCGAGGAGCCCATGGCGGCACCGCCGGCGGCAATATTGGGGCAGCTGACGTTGATCTCGTAGCCGGCAGCCCAGGGGCACAGCTCGACATACATCTCGAGCGCGCGCACAAACTCGTCAACGGAGTGACCGGCGACCTGGCAGATGACCTGGCAACCGTCCTTGGAGAGCTGCTCGAGCCACGGACCGGACTCACGGGCGAAGGCAGCCACGCCGGGGTTCTGAAGGCCCACGGAGTTGATCATGCCGCCCGGGATCTCGGCCATGCGAGGCGCGGGGTTGCCGGGCCAGGGCTCGGCAGCACAACCCTTGGTGGTGATGGCACCCAGCTGGGAGACATCAAAGAAGTTCTGGAACTGCCATCCGTAGCCAAAGGTACCGGCTGCGGTGTTGATGGGGTTCTGCATCTTGACGCCGCCGAAGTCGACGGCCATGTTCACGGTACCCACTAGAAGACCACCACCTTGGAAGCATCGAACACTGGGCCGCACATGCAGGCGCCCTTCATACCGTCGACCGTCTCGACATTGCAGGTGTTGCAGGCACCAAAGCCACAGCTCATCATGCGCTCGAGCGAAACCTCGCAGTACGCACCGGCCTCGGCGGCAGCGGCGGCGACCTTCTTCATCATGACGGCGGGACCGCAGCTGGCCACGTAGTCGTAGCCGCCCTCGCCGAGCAGCTCGGCGGCAGGATCGGTGCAAAAACCGTGCGTGCCAAGCGAACCGTCATCGGTGCACACGTTGACCGTATCGCACAACGAGCGGAACTCGTCGATGCCCACGGCCTTGGACGCGGTGCCAAAGCCCAGGCACACATCGACGGCCACACCCTGCTCGGCAAGCATGCCGGCAAGGCACAGCACGGGCGGAACACCGATGCCGCCCGCAACGAGCAGCGCCTTCCTGGTGCCCTCGGGCACAAGCCAGCCGCGGCCGCCAGGGCCCAGCAGATTAGAGGTGGAACCGGGGGCCATCTGCGACAGACGACGGGTGTCGTCGCCCACGACGGCGTACCACAGCTCGACGGTGCCGGCCTGGGCGTCGGCGCGATAGAAGCTCAGGGGCACGCGAAGCAGCGAGGACGCATCGCCGGGCACGGCAATGTTCACAAACTGACCGGGCTTGAGCGCACTTGCAAGCTTGGGGGCCGAGATGACGAGCGAGAAGATGCCGTCGGCGATCTCCTGGTTCGAGACGACCTCGAAGTCGTGCATGCGTGCAGTGGAAGGTGTGGGCATAGACGCTCCAATCCCCCATGCGGTTGCATGGTCCAAACGAACAGAAAGCGCGGCACCGCAAGGGCACCGCGCACAAAAGCGATAAGGCTATGCTAGCAGATGCAGCCGTCGGCGAGCGTCTGCTTGCCGCCGACAAACACATCGGTGGCACGACCGGTGAGCGTGCGGCTGGCGAAACCGGAGTTCTCGGCGCGCGACTCGTAACCGTCCTCGCCGACCGTCCAGGTGGCGGACGCGTCGAACACGGTCAGATCGGCAACGGAGCCCGCCTTGACCTGAACCTGGTCGAGGCCCAGGATCTCACGCGGCTTGATGGCCATGAGCTCGACCATGCGGCCCATGCTCATCTTGCCCGTGTTGACCAGCTCGGTAAGTACAAGCGACAGCGAGGTCTCGAGGCCGATCATGCCAAAGGGCGCAAGCTCGAACTCGCGGGCCTTCTCCCACGGGGTGTGGGGAGCGTGGTCGGTGACGATAACGTCGACGGTACCGTCGATGACGCCCTGACGGATAGCCTCGGCATCCTCCTCGGTACGCAGCGGCGGGTTGACCTTGAGCGAGGTGTTGTAGGTCTCGTCCAGGTCGTTCTCGGTCAGGAACATGTGGTGCGGGGTGGCCTCGCAGGTAACCTGAACGCCAGCGGCCTTACCGGCACGCACGATCTCCAGGCCGTGGGCAGTGGAGATGTGCTGGATGTGCAGCTTGGCACCGGTCAGCTTGGCGATCTCGATGTCGCGAGCAATCTGGAGCTCCTCGCCGGCAGCAGGCCAGCCCTCGAGAGCCAGACGGGTCGAGACCTTGCCCTCGTTGATCTGGCCGTGGCCGACCAGGTCCTCGTCCTGGCAGTGGCTCATAATGACCTTGCCGAACATCTTGCCGTAGTCCATGCAGCGACGGAGCATGCCCGCACCCTGCACGCCGCGACCGTCGTCGGTGAAGGCAACGGCGCCGTGGGCGACCATATCGCCCATCTCGGACATAGCCTCGCCCTTAAGACCGCGGGTCATGGCGCCCGACGGATAGACGCGGCAGTGACCGACCTCGGCAGCGCGGGACTTGACGAACTCCACGACGGTGCCGTTATCGGTAACGGGATCGGTGTTGGGCATGGCGCACACGCCGGTAAAGCCGCCCTTGGCAGCTGCGCGGGTGCCGCTCTCGATGTCCTCTTTGACCTCGTAGCCGGGCTCGCGAAGGTGAACGTGCATATCCACCAGGCCGGGGACGAGGTACTTGCCGGAAAGGTCGCGGACCTCGGCTCCCTCGACGGCGAGATTCTCGCCGACCTCGGCGATCTTGTCGCCGTCAATCAGGACGTCAACGACACCGTCAAGCTCGACAGACGGATCGACGACGTGGGCATTCTTAAGAAGCAAGGCCATTATCGGCACCTCCAAGCAGCAGATACAGGATAGCCATACGCACGCAGATACCGGCGTAGACCTGCTCCAGGATGACGGAGCGTTGCGGGTGGTCAGCCATATAGGAGTCGAACTCGACGCCGCGGTTGATGGGGCCCGGGTGGCAGATGATCGCATCGGGCTTCATGAGCTTCTCGCGGTCCTTGGTCAGGCCGAAGAGCTTGTGGTACTCACGAATCGTGGGGAACGGGGCACCCTCGAGGCGCTCCTGCTGCACGCGCAGCATGTAGACGACGTCCAGCTCGGGCAGGACGGAATCGAGGTCGCTCGTCACGTGGTCGCAGCCCAGGACCTCGGGCGCCGGCGGCAGCAGCGTGCCGGGGGCGACGGCGTAGGTCTCGCAGCCCATGATCTTAAGCGCGGGGATCAGCGAACCGCAGACACGGGAGTGTGCGATATCGCCGACGACGGCGACCTTCAGACCGTGGAAATCACCCTTGTGCTCCCAGATGGTGTACAGGTCCAGCAGGGCCTGCGTAGGATGGTTGTGCTTGCCGTCACCGGCGCAGATGACGCTCGCGGGCGAGTTCTGCGTGACGATGTAGGGAGCGCCGGCATGCTTATCGCGCACGACGATGCAGTCGATCTTGTAGGCGTTGAGGGTCTCGACGGTGTCGACGAGGCTCTCGCCCTTGACCGTGGAGGTCGAGGAGCCGCCAAAGTTGAGGCTGTCGGCCGAAAGACGCTTCTCGGCGAGCTCGAAGGAGCTACGGGTGCGCGTCGAGGGCTCGTTGAACATGTTAACGATGGTCTTGCCCTTGAGCGTGGGGACCTTCTTGATCGCACGCTCGTTGACCTCGGAGAACGCCTTGGCGGTCTCGAGGATGAGCTTGATGTCCTCTTCGGAGTACTCGGTAATGTCGATCAGGTGCTTATGGTTGAACGCCACGGTACTACTCACCTCCCAGCGGCGCGGAGCCCACGTGGGAACCCGGCGCGACGTCATTGATCTCGACAGCGGTACGGCCGTCGACTTCCTTCATATATAGGTGCACGTTCTCCTCATGCGACGAGGGAACGTTCTTGCCGACAAAGTCCGGCGAGATGGGGAGCTCGCGGTGGCCGCGGTCAACGAGGACTGCCAGCTCAATGCGGCTCGGACGGCCCAGGTCCATGACGGCGTCGAGAGCGGCGCGAATGGTACGGCCCGTATACAGGATGTCGTCCACCAGCACGACGCGCTTGCCGTCGACGCTAAAGGGAATGTTGGTGGCGTGGATCGCGGGAGCGAAATTGGTAGCGTAGTCATCGCGGTAGAAGCTGATGTCGAGGCTGCCGAGCGGAACGTCGACGTCCTCGATCTCCTTGATCTCCTCGGCGAGCTTCTTTGCCAGAAGGTCGCCGCGCGTGACGATGCCGACCAGAGCGAGGTCTTCACAGCCCTCGTTGCGCTCGAGAATCTCGTGCGCGATGCGGGTCATCGCTCGATTGACGGCGGTCTCGTCCATGATGACCGCCTTGGGGGAAGTCGTGCCCATCGATCTCCTTCCTCACATGTCTTGACTGCTGACACAGTCAAAAAAAATAGATGCCCGACCGCTCAAAGCGGACCAGACACCCACAGGAAGGGCTGCTCTTTGGCAGCTATGTAATTCCATGTGGGTATCTCGTACCCCTTTAATGGTCAAGGGATAGTGTAGCCAACCTCGAGCTTAATTGCGAGCATAAATACAGGGCAATCCGTAAACGGAGCCCAATGCTCAATAAACCTATATATATTTGTGGGACGAGCTTGAAAACGTACGCACGAGCTGGCATAATCCCCTCTGCTGCACGCAAAACGGATCTACGTCCAGGGCCGTGGCGTGAGCACTATCGCCAAAAGAGAAATATCTCTGTGTAGATTACGCACAGGGAACTGCTTCTGTGCTATAGTTCAGGCTTGTTTGTTAACGCGACATGTTCGTTTGTCGCCCAAGGAGGGTCAGTTATGTCCAAAGTTTGCGAAGTTTGCGGTAAGCACCCCGTTGCCGGTCGCTCCATCAGCCACTCTCACCGCGTCACCAACCGTAAGTTCCGCCCCAACATCCAGCGCGTCTACGTCGTCGTCGATGGTCACCGTCGCAAGATGAACGTTTGCTCCACCTGCCTCAAGTCCGGCAAGGTTGCGCGCTCCTAAATAAGGTCTTACCAACAAGTACCTCGGACTCTCCGGGTCAAAGACCTCGCGTTCACATAGAACTTACCAAAGGCGCTCTCCCCTACGGAGGGCGCCTTTTTGCACTCATTGGGGACAGGCTTACATGAGCGAAAACACCCGTGTAAGCCTGTCCCCAATGAGTGGGGCGATGCTATAGGAAAGTTTAGTTAAAACGCTTCAGTATATTGAAGCGTTTTAGTGTGCCTTTTACAGGAATCTGACCGCTCGCCGAATAATTTCTTGCTATCATGCAAGACGTAGGGTAAATCTCCGATCGCAAGGAGACACAAATGGTGAAAAAGTCACCGGAAAACACTACTCCCGCAATTGTGGACAACGTAGAGGCGCTTGAGGCTAAGCTCGCTCAGATGCGAGAGGCCCAGGCGCTTTTTGCTACGTACACGCAGGAGCAGGTCGACAAGATCTTCTATGAGGCTGCCATGGCTGCCAACAAGGCTCGTATCCCGTTGGCGAAGATGGCCATCGAGGAGACCGGCCGCGGCGTTCTTGAGGACAAGGTCATCAAGAACCACTACGCCGCAGAGTACATCTACAACGCTTACAAGAACACCAAGACCTGTGGTGTCCTGGAGCGCGACGAGGCTTACGGCATCACCAAGATCGCCGAGCCCATCGGCATCGTGGGCGCCGTCATCCCGACGACCAACCCCACTTCTACCGCGATCTTCAAGACGCTGATCAGCCTGAAGACCCGCAACGCCATCATCATCTCCCCGCACCCGGCTGCCGCCAAGTGCACCATCGCCGCTGCCAAGCTCGTGCTTGACGCCGCCGTCAAGGCCGGTGCCCCCGAGGGCATCATCGGCTGGGTTGATGTCCCCTCCATCGAGCTGACCAACATGGTCATGCGCGACGTCGACATCATCCTCGCCACCGGTGGCCCGGGCATGGTCAAGGCCGCTTACTCCTCGGGCAAGCCCGCGCTGGGCGTTGGCGCCGGTAACACCCCGGTCGTCATCGACGACACCGCCGACGTGCTGCTCGCCGTCAACTCCATCATCCACTCCAAGACCTTCGACAACGGCATGATCTGCGCTTCCGAGCAGTCCGTGACCGTCATCGACACCATCTATGACCAGGTCAAGGCCGAGTTCCAGAAGCGCGGCTGCTACTTCGTCAAGCAGGGTGCCGAGATGGAGGCCCTGCGTGCCGCCATGTTCAAGAACGGCGCTCTCGATCACCGCATCCCCGGCATGGCTGCCGCCAAGATCGCCGAGCTCGCCGGCATCGAGGTTCCCGCCAAGACCAAGATCCTGATCGCCGAGGTCACCTCCACCGACCCCGCCAAGGAGGAGTTCTCCCACGAGAAGCTCTCCCCGGTCCTGGCCATGTACCACGCCAAGGACTTCCAGGAGGCCGTCGACAAGGCCGAGCACCTGGTGCTCGCCGGTGGCCCGGGCCACACCGCCTCTCTGTACGTGCACCCCGCCCAGGCCGAGAAGATCAGCCTGTTCGAGCACGTCATGAAGGCCTGCCGTATCGTCATCAACACCCCGTCCTCGCACGGCGGCATCGGTGACCTGTACAACTTTGGCATGAAGCCGTCTCTGACCCTGGGCTGCGGCTCCTGGGGCGGCAACTCCGTCTCCGAGAACGTTGGGGTGAAGCACTTGATCAACGTTAAGACTGTGGCCGAGCGCCGTGAGAACATGCTGTGGTTCCGCGCTCCCGAGAAGGTCTACTTCAAGAAGGGTTCCACGCCCGTCGCCCTCGACGAGCTCGGTACCGTCATGGGCAAGAAGCGCGCCTTCATCGTCACCGACCAGTTCCTCTTCAAGAATGGCAACACCCGCGCCATCGAGGCCAAGCTCGACGAGATGGGCATCGCCCACGACTGCTTCTATGACGTCGAGCCCGATCCGTCGCTGCAGTGCGCACGTCGCGGCGCCAAGCAGATGGCCCTCTTTGAGCCGGACGTCATCATCGCCGTCGGCGGTGGCTCCGCTATGGACGCCGGCAAGATCATGTGGATGATGTACGAGCACCCCGAGTGCAAGTTTGAGGACATGGCCATGGACTTCATGGACATCCGCAAGCGTATCTTCACCTTCCCCGAGATGGGCAAGAAGGCCTACTTCGTTGCCGTCCCGACCTCTTCGGGTACCGGCTCCGAGTGCACGCCGTTCGCCATCATCACCGACAAGGAGACCGGCATCAAGTGGCCGCTCGCCGACTACGCGCTGCTCCCCAACATGGCTATCGTCGACGCCGACAACTGCATGACCGCCCCGCGCGGCCTGACCGCTGCCTCCGGCATCGACGTCATGACCCACGCCATCGAGTCCTACGTCTCCATCATGGCTTCCGACTACACTAAGGGCCTCTCCGAGCGCGCTGCTAAGCTCGTCTTCGAGAACCTGCCCTCCAGCTTCACGAACGGTGCCAAGGACCCGCATGCCCGCGAGGAGATGCACAACGCCTCCTGCATGGCCGGTATGGCCTTCGCCAACGCCTTCCTGGGCCTCAACCACTCCATGGCCCACAAGCTCGGCGCTTTCCATCACCTGCCCCACGGCCTCGCAAACGCCGTCATCCTGACCCGCGTTATGCGCTACAACGCCGCCGAGGCTCCCGTCAAGATGGGTACCTTCTCCCAGTATCCTTACCCCAACGCGCTGCACAACTACGCCGAGATGGCCAAGTACTGCGGCATCGAGGGCAAGGACGACAAGGAGGTCTTCGAGAACTTCATCACGAAGCTCGAGGAGCTCAAGGACTTCATCGGTGTCAAGAAGACCATCGCCGACTACGGTGTTGACGAGCAGTACTTCCTCGACACCCTCGACGAGATGACCGAGCAGGCATTCAACGACCAGTGCACCGGCGCTAACCCGCGCTACCCGCTCATGAGCGAGATCAAGGAGCTCTACCTGGACGCCTACTACGGCCGCGAGCCCCAGGACTACGCCGTCTGCTAGTTTTTAGCACGGTTATTTGCGGCGGGGGTGCACGGGTGTACGCACGCCCCCGCCGTTGCTTCTATCGCATCGTTGAAAGGATGCAATCATGCTGCTCCCCGATTCCAAGACCGAGCTCGTCCGTCGCGGCAACAAGGTCGTTTACGACCTGGGCGACAAGATCGTCAAGGTCTTTAACGAGACCAAGCCCGTCTCCGACGTGTTCAACGAGGCTTTGAATCTTGCCCGCATCAATGAGTGCGGCATCCGCAGCCCCAAGGCTCTCGAGGTTTCCCAGCTCGAGAACGCCAACGGCTGGGCTCTCGTGACCGAGAAGGTTCCGGGCACCACCCTTGCCGAGAAGATGACTGCCGAGCCCCAGCGCTTTGGTGAGTACCTCGAGATGTTCGTCGACCTCCAGATCGAGATCCACGGCTACACCTCCCCGCTGCTCAACCGTCAGCGCGATAAGTTCGCCCGCATGATCGACAGCCTCGATCAGCTCAATGCCACCACGCGCTACAACCTTCAGGAGCGTCTGGACGGCATGACCAAGGAGTTCAAGGTCTGCCACGGCGACTTCAACCCCTCCAACGTCATCGTCGGCGACGACGGCCAGCTGTACGTCTGCGACTGGGCACATGCCACCCAGGGCTCCCCTGCTGCCGACGTTGCCACCACCTACCTGCTCTTTGCCCTCAACAGCAAGGACCAGGCTGAGGCCTACCTGGAGCTCTACTGCGACCGCGCCGATATGCCCATGCAGGTCGTGCGTCAGTGGACGAGCATCGTCGCCGCTTCCGAGCTCGCTCGTAAGCGCAACGTGAACGATGAGTTCCTTAAGAACTGGATCGACGTCGTCGATTATCAGTAGTATCTGAGCGATTTATTTCGCATCGGAGGCACAAAGGAAAACCCCGCAGCTCGAATGGGCTGTGGGGTTTTTCTTTTAGCTATAAAAGATTCTTAGACGCAAAAGCGGCCCTGCGCCTCTCCCTCGAGAGACGCAGGGCCGCTTCGTAAGCGCACTCAACGCAGCGGGCTCGATTAACGGCGTGCTGCCTTCACAAGCTCGGCGACCTTGGCGACAACCTCATCGATTACCACATCCTCGCGCTCGCCCGTAGCACGGTCCTTAAGCTCAACGGTACCGTTCTTAAGACCGCGCTTGCCCAGAATCACCTGATATGGGAAGCCCATAAGGTCGTTGTCGGCAAACTTAAAGCCGGGGCGCTCGTCGCGGTCATCCACGACAACCTCGATACCCTCGGCGCACAGACCCTCAACGATTTGGTCGCAGACGGTAGCGCACTCCTCCTTCTTGGGATCGAGCGGAATCACCGCGACCTCGTACGGGGCAACGGAGACCGGCCAGACGATACCGTGCTCGTCGTTGTGCTGCTCCACGACCGCAGCAAGCGAGCGGGACACGCCAACGCCGTAGCAGCCCATGATAAGCGGCTTTTCCTTGCCATCCTCGTCCATAAAGGTGGCACCCATGGCCTCGGAATACTTGGTGCCCAGCTGGAAGACCTGGGAGACCTCGATACCGCGGGCAGCGGAGAGCGGCTTGCCGCAGTGCGGGCAGGGATCGCCGGCAACGACGGTGACCAGATCGGCCCACTCGTCGACGGTAAAATCGCGCTCGGGGCAGGCACCGGTAAAGTGATAGTCGACCTCGTTGGCACCGCAGGCCCACTGCTTGGACTCACGCAGGCTCTCGTCGCAGACCAGACGAATGCCCTCGGGAAGGTTAACCGGTCCGATAAAGCCCTTATGCAGACCGTAGGTCTGGAGCTCCTCGTCGGTCATCATGCGATAGCCCCTGCCAAAGACGTGCTCGGCCTTGCAGTCGTTGAGCTCGTGATCGCCCGGAACGATGGCCACAACGGGCTTACCCTCGGCATCGATCAGCGCCAGGGACTTGCGCGTGCCGTTCTCGGGGAACCCAAAGAACTTGGCAACGGCCTCGATGGTGCCCATGCCCGGAGTCTCGACCTTGGTGAGCGTACCGTCGCCGGGACCCTCGGTCACAACGACCTTGGTGCTTGCCGCCTCGTCGTCGGCAGCAAAGCCGCAATCGTCGCAGTAGACCAGCGAAGCCTCGCCGGCCTCGGCCAGCGCCATATACTCGACGGAGGTGTCACCGCCGATCTCGCCGGAATCGGCGACGACGGGCAGGGCCTTGATGTAGCAGCGCTCGCAGATATTGGCGTAGGCCTGCTTCATCTTGTCGTACTCCTCCTGCAGGCTCTCCTGCGTGGCAGAGAAGCTGTAGGCGTCCTTCATGATGAACTCGCGACCGCGCATCAGGCCAAAGCGGGGACGGAATTCGTCGCGGAACTTATCCTGGATGTGATAGAGATTCACCGGCAGCTGCTTGTAGGAACGCAGTTCATTGCGCACCAAGGCGGTCACGGTCTCCTCGTGCGTGGGGCCGAGCACGAACTCGCGGCCGTGGCGGTCATCAAAGCGCACGAGCTCCTTGCCATAGGCATCGATACGGCCGGACTCACGCCACAGCTCGGCATCGACCATGATGGGCATCATGAGCTCCTGGGCGCCGGCAGCATCCATCTCGTCGCGCACGATGTTCTCGATCTTGCGAATCGAGCGCCAAGCAAGCGGCAGATAGGAATAGAGACCGGCGGCCTCCTTGCGAATCATGCCGGCACGAAGCAGCAGGCGATGGCTCGCAAGCTCGGCGTCGGCCGGATCCTCTTTGAGCGTCGGAGCATAAAGCTTAGACATATACATTGCTCGAGTCATTTATTTCTCCTCAATAAGCTTGTCGACCTCGGCCATTAGCGCGTCGACAATTTGGTCCTCAGCTACTTTACCAATGATCTGGCCGTGCGAAAAGAGCAGGCCCTGACCTCGTCCGCAGGCAACACCCAAGTCGGCGTCAGAGGCCTCGCCGGGGCCATTGACCGCACAGCCCATCACGGCAATCGAAAGCGGCGCGGAGTAGTTCTTAAGCCGCTCGGTGACCTCCTCGGCGATAGGAATGAGGTTAACCTGGCAGCGAGCGCACGTGGGGCACGATACGATCTCGGGGCCACGGCGGCGAAGACCCAGCGACTGCAGGATACCCCAGGCGACCGGCGGCTCCTCGACCGGATCGGCCGTGAGCGAGACGCGCATGGTGTCGCCAATGCCCTCGGAAAGCAAAATTCCCAGGCCCACAGAGCTCTTAATGGTGCCCTGGAGCTTGGTTCCGGCCTCAGTCACGCCCAAATGAAGCGGAACATGGGGGATTTCGCACGACAGGGCACGATAGGTGTCAAGCGTCGTGGACACGCTATGAGCCTTGGCGGAAAGCACGATATTGGTAAAGCCGCGATCCTCAAAATGTTTGACGAAACGCTCGCTCGACATCACAAGCTTTTCGGGCTGCGTAAGGTCATCGCGCTCGGCGATATCCTGCTCAAGCGAGCCGGCGTTCACGCCAATGCGAATCGCGCACCCAGCGGCGCCCGCGGCATCGATCACGGCATCGACCTTGGCCCAATCGCCAATGTTGCCGGGATTGATGCGGAGCTTAGCGGCACCGGCCTCCACGGCGCCAATGGCGAGCTTATGGTTAAAGTGGATATCGGCAACGATCGGCACCGGAGACTCCGCACAAATCGTGCGAAAGCCCTCGAGCGCAGCCTCAGTGGGCACGCTCACGCGCACAACATCGCAACCCGCCTGGGCAAGCGCACGCACTTGAGCAAGCGTTGCCTGGGCGTCGGCGGTATCGGTGCAGGTCATGGACTGAACCACCACCGGAGCGCCGCCGCCTATCTGCACGTCGCCCACAAACACGGGGCGCGTCAGCTCGCGCGGCAAAGGATGGGACAAAGACAATCCAAACACTCCCCTACAAAATAAATCGAAGGACGTCGGAACGAAGCATATAGACAAACAGCAGCGCAAAGAGCGCGATGCCGACATAACTGACGATTGTCTGCACCTTGAGTGGCAGCTCGCGACCGGCGACCTTTTGAATGATCTCGATAACCAGCTTTCCCCCGTCGAGCGGCGGAATGGGCAGCAGGTTCATAAAGCCCAGCGAGAACGAGATGAGCGCGGCAAACGTTAAGAATGTCGCGGGACCGGCGGCAGCCGCCTGAGAAGACATGACGCTGATGCCAACAATCGAGCTGGACTGATCGAGTATCTCCATCGTATGCTGCGGTTGCAGCAGGCGCATAACGCCCTCGGCAGTCTGCTGAACATAGGAGAACGACAGGCGCGCCGAGGTGATAGGGTCCAAATGGACCACTTGCGTGGAGGCATAAACGCCCAAACGCTCGCCCTCCCTGAGCGCGACCGAGGTCGAAAGTTTCTTACCGTCGCGCTGGTACTCAATGGCGATATCGTCCTGACCGGCAGCCTTGCCGATGGCATCATACACATCCATCCAGCTGGAGCAGGACACGCCATCGACACTAAGAATAGCGTCGCCGGCCTCAATGCCCGCCTTGGCGGCTATAGAGCCTTCTTCAACCTGACCGATCACATTGCTATCGACCGGCACCGATACGCCGGCGATAGAGTAGATGCTCATAAGCAGCAAAAAGCCCGTCAGGATATTGACGAGAATGCCCGCGAGCAGCATAAAGGCACGCTTGAGAAAACCCTGGCCCAGATAGGTATGCGAACGCTCCTGCTCGAAGAACTCCGAAGCAGTGACCGGCAGCTCCCACACATCGCCCTCGGCAGTCGCATGCTCTCGATCGAACTTGCGGCCGTCAAAGGTGGTATATCCTGCAGCATCGCGCGGCAGCGTCTGGTACCTAACCGGATAATAGCTGGGTGAAGGCTTCTCCCCTTCCTCGTACCAAGGCGCAATGGAACCCCAGCCCAAAAGCAAGGCACAAGCCTCGAGAACATCCTCCTCGGGCAGTTCCAGCTCGACGGAAAGGTCTGCAACCGAAACGCGACCATGACGATAGATCGCCGCAAGCACACGGTCGGCGCACGAGACATCGGTCGGGTCCATACCGCAGATAGCGGCATAGCCACCCAGCAGCAGCGGCGTCACGCCAAACTTGGTACCGATGCGACGCGACGTACGATGAATGTCAAAGCGGCACGGTAGGCCTAAGAAAAACTCGGTGACGCGCACGCCGCACGCACGGGCCGCCAAAAAGTGGCCGCCCTCATGCAGAAACACGAGGACGGATAGCATCAAAAGGCCCCAAAAGACTGAGGAGAGAACGCTCAGAACAGTATCCATAAAACGAAAAGCAATCCTTACGATTAAGAGCGGGTTGCAGCGAGCACCTCGGCGGCCTTGGCACGAGCCCACGTATCGATATCGCGAAGCTGCTCAAAGGATGCGACCGCCTGCGTATCGTGTGCATCCATGCACGACTCGACGATACGGTCGATATCGGTAAAGGTACAGGCATCGTGCAGGAAGGCATCGACGGCAACTTCGTTGGCGGCATTCAGCACGCACGGCATGGTGCCGCCCGTTCTGCCGGCACGCTCGGCCAGCGCCAGGCAGCGGAATGTGTCCATATCGGCAGCATCAAACGTAAGCTGCCCGAGCTCGCGGAAATCGATTCGAGGCGCTGGGGTATCCCACCGCTCGGGATACGAGAACGCGAACTGGATGGGAATGCGCATGTCGGACGCACCAAGATGTGCCATCACAGAGCCGTCCGCATACTCGACCATCGAGTGGATCTTTGACTGGCGCTGAACGACCACGTTGATAAAGTCGAGATCGCACCCGAACAGGTGCATCGCCTCGATACGCTCCAAGCCCTTATTCATGAGGGTCGCAGAGTCGATGGTGATCTTAGCACCCATGGCCCACGTGGGGTGTGCCAGCGCATCGGAGCGTGTCACGCAATTGAGCTCGTCGCGCGTACGGCCAAAGAACGGACCACCCGAGCAAGTGAGCCAAATGCAGTGAGCCTCGCGCGGATTCTCCCCCAGATAGCACTGGTAGATGGCGGAGTGCTCGGAGTCGACTGGAATAAGCTGACCGGGCTGCGCCAACGGCATCAGCAGGTCACCGCCGACAACGAGGGACTCCTTGTTAGCAAGTGCAAGACGCCTGTTCGATGTCAGGGCCGCATGGCTTGCTTCGAGCCCGGCAGCGCCCACGATGGCCACGAGCACGCAGTCGACATCATCGCGGCATGCGAGCTCGCACACGGCCCGTGCGCCAACGCCGAGCTCCGTGCCCTCGGGCAGCTCCTGCAGCACAGCGTCCGTACCGTGGGTGGTGTCGGCCACGGCAACGGCCGGAACCGAAAACTCACGGGCAAGCGCAACAAGCTCAGCGGTACTGGAATTAACGGAAAGCGCCGTCACCTGCAGACGGTCGGCATGCTGACGGCAAACATCGAGCGCCTGGGTGCCAATAGAGCCCGTACAGCCCAAAATTGCAACCCGCAGACGGCCATCGGGGGCGTACGTCGTCTGAAAGGCCATTACAGCACGCCTCCGATCATCAAAAGCAGCTGCGCGGTAATGCAGCCAAAGATAAGCGAGTCGCTACGATCGAGCATGCCGCCATGGCCCGGAATAAGGTTGCCAGAATCCTTGACGCCCACGCCACGCTTGATGCGTGACTCGATGAGGTCACCGATAACGCCCAGGATGGACACAACCACGCCGCAAAGCAGCGCATAGGGCAAGCTCAGCTTATAGAAATGCGTCGCCCACAAAATAAGCCAGATAAGAACCGAGCCCAAGATGCCGCCGACAAAGCCCTCCCAGCTCTTTTTGGGAGAGATCTTGGGGACCATCTTGTGCTTGCCGATACGGCTGCCCACGATGTAGGCAAACGAATCGGAGACCCAGAGAGACGCGCAAACACCCACCGAAAGCAGGGCGCCGGCAAAACCGGGCACGGCATCGCGCAGCAGCACGATGGCCGACAGCATAAAACCGGTGTAGATGGGACCCATGAGTGTCACAGCCACATCGGATATGCGGGTACGCGACGAACAGACATACCAAATGCCCACCGCAAGCATCAATGCAAAAAGCAGCGCATTCAACAGCAGCGAGTCGCCCAGCGCCGAGAGCGGAAAGAGCACGGCGGCAGCGATACCCAGGCGCTCGTTGGCCACCTTGCCATCGAGCTTCGTCATGCGGAAATACTCAAAGCAGCACAGGCCGCTCATGACGGAGACGAAGATGGCGGTGGGAACGATACCCAAAACCAGGCAGAGAATAAATACGACGGCGTAGACGATACCTGCGGCGGCACGGGTAATAAAGCCGGCAAGCCACGAAGTCGCGGCCGCGCCGCTCTTGGCGGTAGGCGCCTTGGGAGCAGACGCCTTGGGACGATCGGACACGATTAAGCCTCCTCGGTCTTGCTCAGTCCACCAAACCTACGGTCGCGGCCCTGATAGGCCAAAATGGCGTTGACAAGACCCCAACGATCAAAGTCGGGCCAATAGGTATCGGTGACATAAAACTCGGAATAGGCAACCTGCCACAGCAGATAGTTCGAAAGGCGAAGCTCGCCGGAGGTTCGAATCACAAGCTCAGGATCGGGTAGCCCAGCGGTGTACAGGTGCGAAGCAACCATATCATCGTCGATAGCGGCCGGAACGATCTTTCCGGCAGCGGCATCGAGCGCGATCTGACGGACGGCACGGGTGATCTCGGCACGGGCTCCGTAGTTGACGGCAAGTGCCAGCGTCATGCCGGTATGGTCGGCACACTCGGCAAGACCTCGCTCAAAGACATCGCGGGTCTTCTTGGGCAGTGCGGATATATCGCCCAAAAAGACAACGCGCACGTTTTCGCGCTTAAGCAGCGGCAGCTCATCGATAAACGTCTTAGCAAACAGATGCATTAAAACGTTGACCTCATGCTGAGGACGATTCCAGTTTTCGGTGGAAAACGCATAGGCCGAAAGGACGTCGACGCCCAAACGCACGCATGCGGTAATAATCTCGCGCAGGGAGACGATACCGGCCTTGTGTCCCTCGGTGCGGGCAAGACCGCGCGCCGTGGCCCAGCGACCGTTACCGTCCATGATGCACGAAATATGATGCGGAATCTTATTGAGGTCAAGGTCGGAAAAACCGACGCCCGCAGGGGCGTCGGCAAAGTACTCGACCAGTTTGTTCTCGTCGTATTGCACCTTAGATCTCCATGACCTCGGCTTCTTTTTCCTTCAGAAGCTCCTCGACCTTGGCAACATACTCATCGGTATGCTTCTGGACCTTGGCCTGCTCGCGACGGACATCGTCCTCGGTGAGCTCTTCGTCGCGCTCGAGCTTGTTGTTAAAGTCGCGACGGATGTTGCGAATGGAGACCTTGGCCTGCTCGGCATACTCGCGGCACTCCTTGACGAGCTCGCGACGACGCTCCTCGGTGGGAGCCGGGAACGGCAGGCGCACGACGGTACCGTCAGAGTTGGGAGTAATGCCCAGATCGGAAGCGCTGATAGCCTTCACGATTGCGTTGACGAGCGCCTTGTCCCAGGGCTCGATAAGCAGCATGTGAGCCTCGGGGGTCTTAACGGCGGCAACCTGGGTAACCGGCGTGGGAACACCGTAGTAATCGACCGAAATGTCGGACAGAATGTTAGCGTTGGCGCGGCCCGTGCGAACCTTGGAGAAGTTGTGCTTGAGGGACTCGAGCGACTTGTCCATGTGGGCGGTGATATTCTCTGCCATGCTTAATCCTCCTGATAGACGAGCGTGCCGACGGGCTCACCCGAAAGCGCGCGTTTGACGGTGTCCTCGCCATCGATGTTGAGGACCAAAATCGGCATACGGTTATCCTGGCACAGCGCCGTGGCCGTGGAATCCATAACCTGCAGACCGCGGACGAGAACCTCGTGATAGGTAATCTTGTCAAAACGGACGGCATCGGAACACTTGACAGGATCCTTGTCGTAGATGCCGTCAACCTTGGTGGCCTTAATCAGAATCTCGGCACCGATCTCGCAGGCACGAAGAGCCGCGGCGGTGTCGGTCGTAAAGTACGGATTGCCCGAACCGGCGGCAAAAATAACGACATTACCCTTGGAAAGGTGGTTGATGGCGCGACGGCGAATATAGGGCTCGCAGATCTCATTCATCTGGATAGCGCTCATCACGCGGCAGGGAACATCGTTGTGCTCAAAGGCATCCTGCAGGGCAAGCGCGTTCATAACGGTTGCCAGCATGCCCATGTAGTCGGCCTGGGCGCGCTCCATGCCACCGGCAGCGCCGGCCATGCCGCGGAAAATGTTGCCGCCGCCGACAACAACGCCGACCTCATGGCCAACGGCGAGCAGCTCCTTGACCTGCTTGGCAAGATGGTCGGTAATCTTGGGGTCGATGCCATATTGGCCGTCGCCCATCAGTGCTTCGCCGGAAAGCTTCAGAAGCACGCGTTTATATCGGATGTCGGACAAAGCGATCCTCCTTTAATTAGACTCTCAATATGATAGCAAAGGCTCTGATAAGAGCCATGAAAAAGCAGGCTGTGAGTAAAACCCACAGCCTGCTCATTACCAGCTACAAGAGCTTATTTACTCGCCACGGACCAGACGGTCGAAGGCAACGACGGTAATGCTATCGCCGAGCTCCTTGGAGACCTGCTCAGCGTACTTCTTGATGGTGAGGGAGCTGTCCTTGATGAACTCCTGCTCGGTGAGCACGGACTGCTTGTAGAACTTCTCCAGACGGCCAACAGCCATCTTCTCCTGGATAGCCTCGGGCTTGCCGGACTCGGCAGCCTGAGCCATGTAGATCTCCTTCTCGTGCTCGACGGTCTCGGCCGGAACCTGATCGCGGGTAGCGCAAATCGGGGCGACGGCGGCAACCTGAAGGGCAACGTCGTGAGCGAAGGTCTTGAAGGACTCGGCCTGAGCGGTCTCGGCCTTCTCGAAGGCGAACTCGACGAGGACGCCGATCTTACCACCCATGTGGATGTAAGAAGCGAGAGCGCCGTTCTCGGCCTTGCGAGCGGAGAAACGAGCGATCTTCATGTTCTCGCCCATGATGTGAATCATCTCGGTGAGCTCGGAGGAAACGGTCTCCTCGCCCATCGGCTTCTCGAGCAGAGCATCGACATCGGCCGGCTCGGTGGTAGCGACAACCTCGGCGACCTTGGAAGCAAAGCCGGTGAACTTGGCGTTGGAGCCGACGAAGTCGGTCTCGCAGGAAAGCTCGAGCAGAGCGCCGGACTTGCCGTCCTCGGAGACGAACGCGGCGACAGCGCCCTCGTTGGTCTCACGACCAGCCTTCTTGGCAGCCTTGGCGAGGCCGTTCTTGCGCAGAACGTCAACAGCGACGTCCATGTCGCCGTCAGCCTCGACGAGAGCCTTCTTGCACTCCATCATCGGGGAGTCGGTCATCTCGCGGAGCTGCTTGACCATAGCGGCAGTAATCTGGGCCATTGTGGTTCCTTTCAAAGAGATGAAAAAGACTTAAATAGGACTGATTTACTCGGCCTTGGGCTCGGCGGCCATCTCGGCCTCGGAGACCTGCTCCTTACCGGAGCCAGCGAGGCAGGCGTCGGCCATGAGCTCGCACATAAGGGTGACAGCGGAGATGGCGTCATCGTTGCAGGGGATGCCGTACTCGACCTCGTCGGGATCGGAGTTGGTGTCGATCAGAGCGACGACGGGGATGTTCAGGCGCTGGGCCTCCTTGATGGCGTTCTCCTCGCGCTTGGTGTCGATGACGAAGAGAGCCTGGGGCAGACCCTTCATGTCGCGGGCGCCACCGAGGTTGGTCTGGAGCTTAGCGAGCTCCTTGCCGAGCACTGCCTGCTCCTTCTTGGGCAGCACTGCCATGCGGCCGTCCTCGACCATGGCCTCGAGCTCCTCCATGCGGTTGATGCGGGAGCGGATGGTGACGAAGTTGGTCAGCATGCCGCCGAGCCAACGCTGGTTGATGTAAGGCATGTTGGCGCGCTCAGCGGCGTTCTTAACGGCCTCCTGAGCCTGCTTCTTGGTGCCGACGAACAGCACGTTGCCGCCCTTGGCGACGTTCTTGACGAAGGTGTAGGCCTGATCGGCGTCAAGGATGGTCTGCTTGAGGTCGAGGATGTAGATGCCGTTGCGCTCACCGAAGATGAACGGCTTCATCTTGGGGTTCCAGCGACGGGTCTGGTGACCGAAGTGGCAGCCGGCCTCGAGCAGGGTGCGGATATTAATCTTGGTAGCCATATTAAACCTCCTGTGGTTTGCCTCCGCGCGGGGTCATCCTCCAAAACCAACCCGGACATGTGCTACCAAAGCCCGGGCACCACGGTATGAAGTAGCCGCGCGTGCGTGATAAAAACCTGTTGCCGTGAAGCAACCCGATGAATGATAGCAGGATTGCCTCTTCCTGCCAACCCGCAATCAAAACCACACACCTCGGTGCGGCGCGGGAGGCCCTTCTCCTACTCGCCGCGGGGGTGTGCCTGACTCACGGCACGCTTGAGTCGGTCGGGCGTGAGGTGCGTATAGATCTGCGTCGTGGACAAGCTCGCATGCCCCAGCAGCTCCTGAACCGAGCGCAGATCCGCGCCGCCCTCGAGCAGGTCGGTCGCAAAGGTGTGGCGCATCGCATGCGGGGCGATGTCGGCAGGAATGCCGGCAAGTGCCGCAAGCATGTGGAAACGCCTCCTCAGCATGGCGGCACTCATGCGGTTTCCGCGCGCCGAGATAAACAGCGGATGCACGCCGTTCGCACTATCGACACGCTTTGCCTGCACAAGGAGATGTGGCCTCCCCTCCTCAATATAGCGGCGAGTCGCCTCGAGAGCGCGCCGATAGAGGGGCACGATACGCTCCTTGCTCCCCTTGCCCCAAAGTCGCAGCGTTCGCTCTGACCAAGCAATGGACTCCACGTTGAGCGCCGCGAGCTCCGAGATTCGCGCGCCGGAGGCATAGAGCAGCTCGAGCATCGCTGCATCACGCAGCCCCGAAGGCGTCGAGGTGTCGGGGGCCTCGAGCAACGCCTCGACTTGCCGGGTCGTCAGCACACCGGGAAGATCGCGCGGCAGTTTGGGCGAGGATATCGCCGAGACCGCATCGCCCTCAACGATTCCCTCGGCAGCCATCCACCGATAGAGCGAGCGAATGGCAGACAGATGCGCCGCAAGGGTCCGAGCCGCCACCTGGCCACGCGACAGCTCGGCCAAATAGGAGCGAACGGTCCGTACGTCGGCGACGCGAGCGTCGATGCCCTCACGGTCGCACCACGCGGCGAAGTGCTCGAGCCGCGAGGCGTAGGCGGTTACCGTATTGGGAGCGAGCCCTTCGACGCGTGCAATGTAGGCGATGAACGAGTCGACGGCATCGTACAGGTCAAAGGCTATGACCTCTCGCCTCCAAACAGATCGGAGCGCGATTCCAGATAAGCATCCAGGGCCTTAAGGGCGCGATCCGCGTAGGCCTGGTAACGATCGCGCTTGCTGCGACGCTTACCGTCCTCGAGCGGCGGCACGAGCCCAAAGTTGACGTGCATGGGCTGATAGCCCACCGTAGCCGGATCGGTCGCATAGCCCACGAGTGCGCCTAGGGCGCCCACGCGCGGCAGCTCAACAGGCTCCGCCTCGATTGCCTCGGCATAGGTGTTGAGCGCGGCGAGCAGACCCGTCGCCACGGCCTCCATATACCCCTCGGTACCGGTAATCTGGCCGGCAAGACGCACGCTCGTGCCGGGCACGGCAAAGGTGCCATCGAGCACGTGCGGCGCATCGACAAAGGTGTTGCGGTGCATGACGCCGTAGCGGAAGAACTCGGCGTTCTCCAGGCCGGGAACCATATGGAAGACGCGCTTCTGTTCGCCGAAGGTCAGGTTGGTCTGGAAGCCAACCAGGTTATAGGCGGTCTTCTCCTTGTTCTCGGCGCGCAGCTGAATTGCCGCCCAGGGACGGCGACCGGTGCGCGGGTCGGTGAGCCCGACGGGCTTCATGGCGCCAAAGCGGATGGCATCCTTGCCCGTGCGCGCAACCTCCTCGGCAGGCTGGCAGGCCTGGAACAGGTCACCGCCCTCAAAATCCTTGAGCACCACGCGATCGGCCGTGGTGAGTGCCTCGATAAAGGCCTCGTACTCTTCCTTGTTGAGCGGGGCATTGAGATAGTCGCCACTCCCCTGCTCCTCGTAGCGCGACTGCGAGAACAGCACGTCCATATCGAGCGTCGAGGCATCGACGATCGGGGCGGCCGCGTCAAAGAACGCCAGGGCGTCACCACCGACAAGCTTCATGACCTCCCCGCTCAATGCCGGCGAGCACAAGGGGCCCGCGGCGATAACCACATGACCCTCGGGGATCTGGGTGACCTCACCGTGGACGACCTCGATATTGGGGCGGGCGGCAACCTCGGCCTCGACGAGCTCGGAAAACTTGACGCGGTCGACCGCCAGGGCGCCGCCAGCGGGAACGGCCGCACGATGAGCGCAGTCGAGCAGCACCGAGCCCATGCGCTCGAGCTCGGCCTTCAGCAGGCCGGCGGCGGAATCGGGACGGGTCGACTTAAACGAATTGGAGCAGACGAGCTCCGCCAAGTGATCGGTATGGTGGGCAGGAGAGCTCACCTGCGGGCGCATCTCGCACAGCTTTACGGCGAACCCGCGATCTGCCAGCTGAATCGCGCATTCCGATCCCGCCAGACCGCCACCGATAACCGTCACCTGATCAAACAGCATCTGCAAACACCTTTCTAATTGACACGTTTTCCATTGTGACCGAAGGGCGTCTGGGCGTGAAGGGCAAACTTGGAGGGCGCATACCTTCCATCCATCATGCGCTCGATGAGGCCCTCGAGCTCGAGCGAGCCCAGGAGCTTGAGCACGCCGACGGCATCGAGGGAGACGAGTGTGGCGATGTCTTCAACCTTGAGCGGCGAGGCGATGAGGGCATGCATCACAGTCTGCTGTGTGGCATCCAGGTCGGCGATGCCGGGCGCATCGGGACGCGAATAGCGCAGGGTACCGTAGATTCGAGAGATGGCCATCTCGATGGACTCCTCGTCAATAATGCAGCAGGCCCCGTTGGCAATGAGATAGTTGGTCCCGCGCGACTCGGGCGACAAAATGGAGCCCGGTACCGCAAGCAGTTCGCGCCCCAGGTCCATGGCGGCCTCGGCGGTAGAAAACGTTCCGGATGGCATGCCGGCCTCCGATACAAAGAGCGCCTGCGACAGCGCAGCGATCACGCGGTTGCGGCGCGGGAAGGCAAACTTGCGCGGCCCCATGCCCCACGGCGAGATGGACACGACCGCGCCGCCCGTATCGAGCGTACGGGCGATAAGCCCCGCGCTCGAGCGCGGGTAGACCACGTCGGCGCCCGTACCCAAAACTAAGACGTGCCTGCCCCCGGCGTTGACCGCGGCCCAACCCGAGGCCTGGTCGCAGCCGACCGCACCGCCCGAGACCACCGTCACCCCCGCTTCCACGGCAACCTTGGCTGCAAGCTCCGCGACGGCAAGACCGTAGGGAGACGCCTTGCGCGCACCGATAATCGAGAGCGCCGGCGTCGAGAGCACCTCCGGGTCGCCACGGACGAACAACGTCTGCGGCACATCGGAAAGTTCCAGAACAGTAGCGGGAAACAGCCCATCACCGGGATGCAGTTCATAGCGGACCTCACCCATCACTGGTCCCTCCTTCCCTGATACATCGCGGCCTCGAGCACATGATCTTGCGTCACCCGCTCGCTTTCGGCGACATCGGCGATCGTGCGCGCGATGCGCACCAGGCGCACGATGCCGCGCCCCGTGAGATGCGTGCGCTTCGACAGGCCGAGCACGCACGTTTCCGCCGCCTGATCGAGCGCAAAGGTCGACACAACACCATCGATAGAGCGGGACTCATCGTCCTCGGCCTCAGCGTCCGCATCGTCCATATGAGTCTCGCGCCAGGCACGAAAAGCCCGACCGCGGACAACGTAGTCGCGCAGTTCGGCCGATGACATGCCCTCGGCGCCCTCGATAATCACCTGCGGATCGGGGCGGGTCACATCGAGCATCAGGTCGATACGGTCGGCCAAGGGACCGCGCAGCTTGGACCGGTAGCGCTCGACCATCGATGCCGAGCAACGACACGGAACCTCGCGATCGCCCAAAAAACCGCAGGGACAGGGATTGCTCGCCGCAAGCAACTGAAAGCGCGAGGGAAACGTAAAGGCGCCGTCGACGCGCACGATCCTGACATAGCCGCGCTCGATAGGCTGACGAAGCGTCTGCAGCACACCGGTGGGAAACTCGGCAAGCTCGTCCAAAAAGAGCACGCCGCCATGGGCAAGGCTGATCTCGCCCGGATGCACCGGGCGACCTCCGCCGATAAGGCCCGCTGTCGAAATACTGTGATGGGGGCTTCGAAACGGCCGATGCCCTGCAAGCAGGCCGTCGATGTTCTCACCCAAGACCGAATGGATGCACAGCGCCTCCTGCTGATCCTCAACGGAAAGCTCGGGCAAGATACCCGTCATGCGGCGCGCAAGCATGGTCTTGCCCGATCCCGGAGACCCGATCATAAGCAAGCCCAGCTCCCCTGCCGCCGCAAGCGCCATGCCGCGCTTGGCGACCTCCTGCCCCAACACATCGGCATAATCGAGCTCGGGCTCAAAGGTGGCCTCGAGCACTTCAGAATCCAGATAGTGCCGAGCTGCCTCGCCCATACCGTGGGCAAGCTGCGACAGATGATCGATAAAACCGCAATCGACCCCCGCAAGCGGAACATGCTGGTCGGACCTGCCGGCGATAAAAGAAAGCCCCATGTCGCGCGCCAGCAGCTGGAACGCCACCTCGCCCTTGACGGGAAGCACCGTGCCATCCAAGCCGAGCTCGCCGGCAATGAGGCAGCGGTCGAGATTGTCGCGGGGAATCTGCCCATCGGCCGCAAGCACCGCAATGGCTATCGGCAGGTCAAAGCCGCTACCGGTCTTTCGGATATCGCCCGGTGCCAGATTGACCGTAATGCCCGAACGCGGGATCTCGAATCCGGCAGAACGCATCGCGCAGCGAATGCGCCCACGTGACTCCATGACTTCCATACTCGGGATGCCGAGCATCTGGATGCCCGGGATGCCGCCCGCAAGCGAAACCTCGACCGTGACGGGAATCGCCTCGACGCCGCGAATACAGGCTGCGTGAACGGCAAAGGTTTCGAACGCCATCACGACACCTGCCAATCGAACGCGTTGTACTGGTGCTCGATCTCGGCGATATGCCCGCCGCGAATGGTGACGCCCACGGCATCGAATCGAATCGCCTTGAGCGGATAATGCTCCATGAGGTAGCAGCTCGCGATGCGACGGTAGCGCCGCTGCTTTTGGGCATTCACCGCCTCCTCGGGAAACACCCGCGTGTCACAATCCAGCGCAACACGCCTGGTCTTGACCTCGGCCATCACCACCACATCGTCGAGCTCGTCGAGCAGCACCAGGTCGGCCTCGCCCTCCGAGCATCGATAGCCTTGTTCCAGCAATGTATAGCCGCGCTCGTTAAAGTAATCGATTGCGATAAGCTCGCCCAGCATACCGAGCTCGCGAGGACTGAGCCCCTTGATAAACTCAGGGGTGATCGACCCGCAATCGAGCTCCCCCTCTTCCCAACGTTCCTTGAGCTGCTGTGTCTTGCTCATTTTGGCTGCGGCACACATGGGGTCTCCTTTCCCACTCCCTGCATTGCCTCGATAATGAGGGCAGGTTTCATGCGGGTAAGTACCGGAAGCAAACCGAAAACCAACCAAATGCCGACAAATGAGGGGCCGCGCGCAACAATAGCGTTGCACACGGCCCCTACCAGCAGGTTTATAGAACCCTTAAGGTCCCAGTCTCCACAATTGGCCTAAAAAAGGCGCTCAGTCTGCAGAAAGTTTCCGCAAAAGCTCACACGGTGCAGCGGAGAAAGACCATATTTGCGAATGGCCTCAATGTGTTCGGGGCTCGCATAGCCTTTCGATTCGGCCAAATGGTACTCGGGATACTCGGCGTCGTACTCGACCATCATCTCGTCACGCATGACCTTTGCCATGATGGATGCCGCGGCGATACAGGCGATCTTGGCATCGCCCTTGACCACGTCGCGCTCATGGGGCACGGCGCCCAGGGGGTTGCCGTCCATAAGCACGCAATCGGGCTCAAGCCCCGTATCTGCCACCGCACCCGCGACAGCGGCTCGAATGGCGCGGGCCATGCCCATATCATCGATATCCGCAGGAGCGATATGGCAAAAGCCGATAGCAGTCGCCACCTCGGCAATCTTCACCGAGAGCAGCTCGCGGCGCGCCGGCGTGAGCTTTTTGGAATCATTGATGCCCCAGATGCGCGGCTCCATCGGAAGACACACGGCACACACGGTCAAGGGACCCGCTACCGAGCCACGGCCCACCTCGTCGACGCCCACGACCACGCCATCACCGCCGAGCTCATGCATAAGCTCGTACATGCCGTTGACGCGCTCGCGTTCGGAAAGTTCCTTGGCATGGCGCTTAAGGGCACGTTCGCAAGCCTTGATCACCTGCTGGCGCGGATCCTCGCGATAATGCTCCACGAGGGTGGGAATCTCCTCGAACGTGGCGCTCGCCAGCTCGCCGGCAACCTGCGATGCCGAAACCGAGCTCGTCATGTTGGCCATATCGGGGCCTCCTTGTATGCAAATCAAATAAAAAGAAGGGCCACCCGAAGGTGACCCTTTTGTCCAAACGAGTGGACAGACGCTGCGATCTTCTTAGCGCTTCTCAGGGATGCGAGCAGCCTTGCCCACCTTGTCGCGGAGGTAGTACAGCTTGGCGCGACGGACGCGACCATGACGGACGACCTCGAGCTTGGCGATCTTGGGGCTGTGAAGCGGGAAGGTACGCTCAACACCGACACCGAAGGAAATCTTGCGGACGGTGAAGGTCTCACGGGCACCGGCGCCGGCCATGCGGATGACGTCACCCTGGAAGACCTGGATGCGCTCGCGGTCACCTTCCTTAATGCGGTAGTGAACCTTGACGTTGTCGGCGACGCGGACCTGCGGGATGTCCTCGCGGATCTGCTGACGCTCGATTGCGCGGATGTAATCCATGTGCAATTCCTTACTCTTCTAGAGGTGCCGTACCACCTTGGCCGGCACGTAGTTGAACAAACGTATTCGAGTATACACGCGCGGGTTTCTGCTGCAAGAACAATTTTTTACGCAGACAAAAAGACAAAACCCGCACATGATAACCGCCCGCCTCACGAATGAGACGGGCGGCGGGAAGGGGGCTACGCTAGGCGCCCAAACCCAAAACGTTAGGCGGAACGCTTCGCCTCGAGCTTGGCCTGAGCGGCAGCCAGACGCGCGAGGGGCACACGATAGGGCGAACAGGACACGTAGTCCACATCGGCCACGTTAAACAGGGCCTTGATGGACTTGGGGTCGCCGCCGTGCTCGCCGCACACGCCAAAGTGCATGTCGGGGTTGGTGGTGCGACCCTTCTCGACGGCCATGCGCACCAGCTCGAGTACCGCCGTGTCGATGGTCTCGAAGGGGTTGTCCTTCAAGATCTTCTTGTGCATGTACAGGGGGATGAACTTGGCCTCGGCATCGTCACGAGAGAAGCCGAAGGTCGTCTGGGTGAGGTCGTTGGTGCCAAAGCAGAAGAAGTCGGCATGATGGGCGATCTCGTCGGCGACCATGCAGGCGCGTGGCAGCTCGAGCATCGTGCCCACGGGAATATTGAGCTCGACGCCCTCCTCGGCGGAAACCTTGGCGATCACGCGCTCGATGACCTCGCGGGTCTGGACGTGCTCGGCCGTAATGGAAACGAGCGGAACCATGATCTCGGGGCGCGGGTCGACGCCCTCCTTGATAAGGCGGGCAGCAGCCGTGGCCACGGCGCGAACCTGCATGAGTGGCAGATCGCTGAAGACGACGGACAGGCGCACACCGCGCAGGCCGAGCATCGGGTTGGACTCGACCATGCCGTCGATACGACGCAGGCGGGTGCGCAGAGCGGCAAGCTCTTCCTCGTTGGCGCCAGCGGCTTCCTTCTTGGTGATGGCGACCTCGAGCTCGCGTGGATTATCCAGGAACTCGTGCAGCGGCGGATCGAGCAGGCGAACGACCACATCGCGACCGGACATGGTCTTGAACATCGCCAGGAAGTCCTCGGTCTGAACCTTGAGCAGGTCGGCGAGGGCCTGCTGCTTCACGGCCTCATCGTCGGACAGGATGAAGCTCTGGATGATGTTCTTGCGATCGCCCAGAAACATGTGCTCGGTGCGGCACAGGCCGATGGCCTCGGCGCCAAACTCGAGCGCGAGCTCTGCGTCCTCGGGATTGTCGGCGTTGACGCGCACATGGTTGGCGTGGCCACAGGTCTCGTCCAGACGGATCTCGTCGGCCCAGGACAGGATGGTGTCCAGGTCGCCGGTGAGCTCGGCGGAGACCAAATCGACAGCGCCATCGACGACGATGCCCTGGGTGCCGTCGATGGAGATGACATCGCCTTCGTGCAGCACACGATCGCTACCCTCGATGCGCACGACCTTCTCGGCGGCGTCGATGTGGAAGCGCTCAACGCCGCAGACGCAGGGCGTACCCATACCGCGAGCGATAACGGCGGCATGGCTCGTCTTGCCACCGTGGCTGGTCAGGATACCCTCGGCGGCGACCATGCCCTTCAGGTCATCGGGGTTGGTCTCCCAGCGAACCAAAATGACCTTGTGACCCTCGTTGGCGCGCGCGACGGCATCGTCGCTCGAGAACACGACCTCGCCCACGGCGGCACCAGGGCTGGCGTTGAGGCCGCAAGCCAGAACCTCGTACTTCTTGGAGGCATCGAACTGCGGATGCAGGAGCTGGTCGAGCTGCGCAGGATCAATACGGCCCACGGCCTCCTCGCGGGCAATCAGGCCCTCCTCGACCATGTCGATGGCGATGCGCAGGGCGGCGGTGGCAGTGCGCTTGCCCACGCGGGTCTGGAGCATCCAGAGCTTGCCCTGCTCGATGGTGAACTCGATATCGCACATATCGCGGTAATGATCCTCGAGTGTCAGGAACACGCGCTCGAGTTCCTCACCTGCAGACTCGAGGCCCGGAGTGTTCTTGAGGTCGGCGATGGGCTCGGTGTTGCGGATGCCGGCGACGACATCCTCGCCCTGGGCATTAACCAAAAAGTCACCATAGAACTCCTTGGTGCCGTCGGCCGGGTTGCGCGTAAAAGCGACGCCGGTCGCAGAGGTCTCCCCCTTGTTGCCAAAGGCCATAGCCTGCACGTTGACGGCGGTGCCGAGCTCGTCGGAAATGCCATGCTGCTTGCGGTAGATGCAGGCGCGCTCGTTCATCCAACTACCAAAGACGGCCTGGATGGCAAGGCGCAGCTGAAGCTCCGGATCGTGCGGGAAGACGGGCTTGCCGTCCGCGACCTCGAGCTCGGGGTACACGGCGGCCTCGACGTTGTCGGAGAAAATGCCCTTGAAAGTCTCGACGAGCTCCTGCAGGTCCTCAGCCGAAAGCTCGGAATCAACGCGAACGCCGGCGACCAGGCGGGCCTGGGTCAGGGCATTCTCGAACAGGTCGGCGTCGACGCCCATGACGACGTTGGAGAACATCTGGATAAAGCGACGATAGCTGTCCCAGGCAAAGCGCGGGTTCTGCGTCTGGGCGATAAGGCCCTGGACGGAATCGTCGTTGAGGCCGAGGTTGAGGACCGTGTCCATCATGCCGGGCATGGAGAACGGAGCACCCGAGCGCACCGAGACGAGCAGCGGATCACGGGCGTCGCCGAGCTTCTTGCCGCAGCGGGCCTCGAGGTCGGCCTCGGCGGCAACGATCTCGTCGAGCGCGCCCACGGGCCACACGTTGCCGGCGCCAGAGTACTCGACGCAGGTCTGGCAGGTAATGGTAAAGCCACCGGGAACCGGCAGGCCGATGCGGCTCATCTCGGCAAGGTTTGCGCCTTTGCCGCCAAGCACGAAGTTCATGGACTTGTCGCCCTCGGTGACACAAGTGCCCTGGGCATCGGTTCCAAAACGGTAAACCCTCTTGCAATCGCTCACGATACTTCCCCTTCCATGCGCTCTCGCGCGCGAACGTGGTGACGAATCGACCCACCGGATGCGGGCCGTGAGGGAACTATACGGCGGGATTTGAACGGGCTTGAGCAGAGGATACGAGGTTTGGTAAACGTGCTAAAACTAGCGGTAAACGGTAGGTAAAGGTGGTTACCTTATGGAGATACCACTACAAGAAACTCGCAGGTCAAATGCAAGTTATTTGCTAAATCGCTTTATCAGTATCAGGTTTTTTAAGCTAATCCAATAAGCTAGCTTTGTTGGGTGCGGCGGGCGGCACGGCGGGCTCTTGCCTCTTGAATTTCTTCGAGGTGGGCAATGATCTCGGAGGCACTCTCCTCGATCGCCTTGCCGTCGGTGCGCACCACAAAGCAACCCAGACGTTTCATGAGGGCACGAGCCTCCTCGAGCTCGCCGCGCACGCTCTCGGGCTCGGCATAGGAGCCGGCGACGGCGCGGGCATAGTCGTCGCCCAGGCGGCTATCGCGAATCTCGGCAATCACATCGACGGTCGAAATCAGACCGAACAACCGCATCGGATCGACCTCGTAAATCGACTTGGGCGGCTCTATGCCCTGGGCCAACGGAACGTTGGCGACCTTGTAGCCCTGATAGGCCAAATACATCGACAGCGGCGTCTTGGACGTGCGGGATACACCCAGCAGCACGATATCTGCCCCCGAAAGGTCGTCGCAGCCGCGCCCATCATCGTGCTCAACGAAATACTCCATGGCCTCGATGCGATGGAAATAGCGGTCATCGGTCTTGTGAATCACACCCGCAACGCCCTTGGGAGGCACGCCAATAAGCGACGACAGCACGGCAAGCGTCGGGCCGATCAGGTCGACCGAGCGAATGTGCAGCATGCCCAGATAATCGAGCACGCGGGCGCGAAGCGCTGGGTCGACGATAGTGTGGAACACGGCAATATCGCGATGACCCGCATCGACGCGCGGACCCACAAACGACTTTACCTGCTCCACCGAGTTCACCTTGGGCAGGCGCAAGAGATGAAAAGCCCCTTCATCAAATTGCCCGGACGCCGCAAGCACCACCTCACAAGCGGTATCTCCAAGCGAGTCGGAGATAACGATAACGGTGGGACGAGCGGTGACCGGGCAATCCATGCGGGGCTCCTTTTGCGCTTATGCGCAGGCTAGCTTACTTTTTGCGGGCAAGCTCACCGATGTTGGCGATGCCGGAGAAAACGGCCTCGAAGCGGTTAAGCAGCTTAAGGCGATTATCGCGGAGCTGCTCGTCCTTGTCCATGACCATAACCTCGTCGAAGAAACGGTCGATGGGCGCGCGCAGGGCGGCGAGGGCGGCAAACGCGGAAGGATAATCCTCAGCGGCGAGAGCGGCATCGACGGCGGTCTGAGCGGCCTCGGAGGCGTCGGCAAGCGCAAGCTCGACCTCGCCCATCAGGGCGCGATCGTACTCCGCGCCCAGCTCGGGCTTGGAGATGTGCGCCGCGCGGGCGTAGGCGGTTGCAAGGTTGTCGAAGGTCTCGGCGTCGTTCTTGCGGGCCTCATCGAGGGCGGCGCAGCGGGCGAAGAAGACCGACGGGGCAATGATGTGCACCGCGGAAACGGCGGCAACGGTGTCGGCCGGGATCTTCTCGTCGCGGGCCATGCTCACCAAACGGCCGTGGAAGAAGTCGCGAACCTGCTGGGCGACCTCGGCGGCGTCGAACTCAATGCCCTGCTCGCTATAGAGCTCGAGCGCAAAGTCGATGAGCGACGTGGGGTCGATCGGCAGACGGTCGCGCAGGATATTGATGATGCCGATGGCGGCACGACGCAGCGCGTACGGGTCGGAAGAGCCGGTCGGGGGCTCGCCGATGGCAAAGATGCCGGCAATGGTATCGAGCTTGTCGGCGCAAGCCACGATGCAGCCAGCGGTGCCCTCGGGTAGCTCGTCGCCGGCAAAGCGGGGACGATAGTGATCGCGAATAGCGTGAGCGACCTCGTCGTTCTCCCCCATCGCGCTGGCGTAGTAACCGCCCATCACACCCTGCTGGCTCGTGAACTCGACAACAGCGTTGGACACCAGGTCGGCCTTGCACAGGTGAGCGGCGCGGCCGGCATCGGCGGCCAGGTGGGCACCCAGGTGAGCCTCACGGGCAATAGCGAGCGCAAGCTGCTCAATACGCTCGGACTTGGCGAGCACACTGCCGAGCTTCTCCTGGAAGGCGACCTTGGCCAGACGCTCGCGGAACTCGTCGAGGGAGATCTTCAGATCCTCCTCGTAGAAGAACTTGGCGTCGTCCAGGCGGGCGCGCACGACACGCTCGTTGCCGTCGATCACGCGCTCGGCATTCTCGGGCTTACTGTTGGAGACGACCACGAACTCACGCGTCAGCTTGCCCTCGCCGTCATAGATCGGGAAGTAGCGCTGGTTGGTGAGCATAGACTCGCAGATGATCTCGTGCGGCACCTTGAGGAACTCCTCATCGAAGGTACCGACGAGCACCGTCGGCCACTCGCAGAGGTTGATGACCTCCTCAAAGACCTTCTTGGGCGTATCGACGTGGCAGCCGGGGCGCGCAGCCTCGACCTCGGCGATACCGGCAAGGATGGCCTCACGACGGCGCTCGGCAGAAAGCACGCCGGCGTCCTCGAGCACCTGCTCGTAAACAGCGGGGCTGGCGACCACATGGTCACCGGGACCAAGCACGCGGTGGCCGCGCGTGGTGTTGCCACTCGTCACATCGGCAAAGGACACGGGCACGACATCCCCGCCCAAAAGGCAGCAGATCCAGCGGACCGGACGCACGAACGTGGCGTGCTCGTGGCCCCAGCGCTGAGAGCGGTAGTTGGGCCACTGCAGGCCGGCGATGGTCTTCTCGCACAGGGCCGTCAGAATCGGGGTGGCCGGGGCGGAAGGAATGTTCTTCTCGGCAAATACGTACTCACGGCCGTCGGTGTCCTCGCGACGGACCAGATCCTCGGCAGCCACACCGCACTTGCGGGCGAAGCCCTGGGCGGCCTTGGTGGCGTTACCGTCGGCATCGAAGGCGATGTTGGCCGCGGGACCGCGCTTGACCTCGTGAACCTCATCGGTCGCGGTGGCGACGTCGGCCACGAGCGCAGCCAGGCGACGCGGGCTCGAGATCACGCGGACCTCGCCGTGGGCCAGGCCGGCCTCGTCGAGACCCTTGGCGATCATGGTGCCAAGCTGCTTGACGGCATTGTTCAGCGGTGCAGAGGGCATTTCCTCCGTACCGATCTCAAACAGGAAATCCTTAGCGTCTGCCATGGCTTACGCCACCTCGCCTTCCTGGTCGGCATTCTCGTTGATTCCGGCGACCTCGGCCATATAGGCCTCGCTGCACGCCTTGGCGACGGCGCGGACGCGCAGGATGTAGTTAGCACGCTCGACCGCGGACAGCGCACCGCGGGCATCGAGCAGGTTGAAGGCATGGCTGCACTTCATGACGCAGTCATATGCCGGCAGCGGCAGCTTGCGCTCAAGGCAGGAGTGGCACTCGGCCTCGTAGTCGTCAAACTTCTGACGCATCATCTCGACGTTGGCGACCTCAAAGTTATAAGCGCTGAACTCGCGCTCGTTCTCCAGGAACACGTCGCCGTAGGTCATCGGCGTGCCGTCGGGCAGGTAGCTCCACACCAGGTCGTAGACGGAGTTGACGCCCTGGGCGTACATGGCGATGCGCTCCAGGCCATAGGTGATCTCGACGGGCACAGGGTCGACCTCGATGCCGCCCACCTGCTGGAAGTACGTAAACTGCGTGACCTCCATGCCGTTGAGCCAGACCTCCCAGCCAAGGCCCCAGGCGCCCAGCGTCGGGCTCTCCCAGTCGTCCTCGACAAAACGGACGTCATGGTCGTTGGGGTCCAGGCCGATAGCGGCAAGAGACCCCAGGTAGAGCTCCTGGGCGTTGACCGGCGACGGCTTGATGAGCACCTGGAACTGATAGTAGTGCTGCATGCGGTTGGGATTCTCGCCGTAGCGGCCGTCGGCGGGACGGCGGCAGGGCTGAGCGTAGCAGGTGCGCCACTCGGCAGGACCGAGCGAGCGCAACGTGGTCGCGGTGTGGAAGGTACCGGCACCGACCTCGGAGTCATAGGGCTGCATAATGACGCAGCCCTGCTCGCCCCAGTACTGCTGGAGGCGCAGGATGATGTCTTGGAAGGAAAGCGATGAAGCGTTCATGCCTCTAATATCCCCTCGTCGAAACGATTACACGGTTAGGTTCTGTACTATAGCGGTTTTTAGTCGATAGTGCCGATGCGGTTGAGCGGCCAGTAGCGCACAAGCGCCACGGCGATCAAGTCAGAGCGATCGACGGGACCAAAGTAGCGCGAGTCGGCAGAATTTTCGCGGTTGTCGCCCATCACCCACACGCACCCGTCGGGAACGGTGTAGGGATAGCTTACCTGAGCGCCGGGAGCTTGGACCGAAAGCGGCCAGCTCATGCCGGTCGTATAGCCCTCGTCGAGCGCTTGGCCGTCAACGACCACCTTGCCGTCCTGAAGGTCGACCGTCTGGCCGGCCGTGGCAATAACACGCTTGACGAGAACATCGTGCTCGGAGGTGCCATCGGGGTTATGGAACACCACGATATCGCCTTGGTTGACGGGCTGGCCGAGCTCGAGGCTCACCTTTTGCGCCAGGATCTGGTCGCCGATCTCGATCGTGGACTCCATGGAGCCGGTGGGCACCACAAAGGGCTCGACCACAAACGAGCGAATCAGGAAGGTAGCGACGAGTGCGATCGCGACGACCAAGATCCACTCAAACGCACCCTTTAGCACGGAATGCTGCGAAGGAACCATTCTCACTCCTCGCTCTGCGAATACGACGCGTCCAGGATCTCTTGCGCGTATGCGCGCTCCTCGGGCGTAAGCCGCGCCGTCTCGATCAGGTCGGGACGCCAGCGGCAGGTGCGCTCGATGGCATTCTTACGGCGCCAGGCGTCAACCTTCGCATGGTCGCCGCTCACGAGCACCGGCGGCACACCCTCGCCGTTGAACTCGGCGGGACGGGTGTACTGCGCGTACTCGAGCAGGCCACCGTCCTCGGCAGTCGAGAACGACTCATCGACGTTGCTCATCTCGTCACCAAGGGCGCCGGGAATCAGGCGTACGACGGCATCGGCAACGACCATAGCGGGAAGTTCGCCGCCCGTGAGCACATAGTCGCCGATCGACAGGCGCTCGTCGGCATACGCATATGTACGTTCGTCGACGCCCTCGTAGCGGCTGCATACAAACAGCAGACGCTCGCTTTTGAGCAGGCGCTCGGCCACATGCTGCGTAAAGGGCTCGCCGCAGGGGGTAAAGAACACCACGGTGGGCTTGGGACCCTCGGAGCTGATGGCCTCGATGGCCTCGGCGATAGGCTCGACCTTCATGAGCATGCCCTGCCCGCCGCCGTACGGCTCGTCATCGACGGTACGATGGCGGTCGTGCGTCCAGTCACGCAGGTTATAGGCCTTAAAATCAAAAAGGCCGGCCTTGCGGGCGCGGCCCAAGATCGATGTGGACATGACGGGCTCAAACATCTCGGGAAAGACCGAAAGGGTCTCGATCAGCATGTTATCCTCCCTACTTGTCCATATCGATCAAACCGTCCATAACGCGGACGGAAATTGTCCCCTGATCGGGAAGATCGAGCACAACCTGCTCGATCACGGGAATCAGCACCTCGCCGTACCGATTGCCCTCGACAACCCAAACATCGTTGGCGGGCGTCGACATGATCTCGACGATCGTACCGAGCAAACCGAAGCGCTCGTCGACCACCTCGCGACCCATCAGGTCGGTATAGGCAGCGTCGAGCGAATCGAGCTCAAAATCGTCACGATTTGCCAGCACGTAGCATCCCGTGATGCCCTCGGCGGCCGTCAAGTCGTCAATGCCCTCAAACGAGACCAGATCGCCATCGCCCGTATCGGTGACGGATACGACCGTGCAAAAACGGTCGCGCTTGAGCGCCGGCGGCGTCAAGGCGACGCGCATACCCGGCGTCAATACAGAAGGAAGCCCCCGCAGCGGCTGCGCGAGGACCTCCCCCTTCCTTCCGTGCGGCTTGACCACACGGGCGATGTTTTTGTACTGGGACCTCAAGGTCCTAGCCCAGAACCTCTACCTCGACTGCAGTGTCGAGGCGAGCGGCCAGTGCACGGGCGAGCGTGCGAATGGCCTTGATGGTACGGCCACGACGGCCGATGACCTTAGCGACGTCATCCTCGGCAACAGAAACCTCAATCGTGGAGGCGTCGTCACCATCGATGACCTCGAGGCTCACGGAATCCGGGTCGTCGACGATCTGAACAACGAGATATTCGACGAGATCGGCGATGCGATCTGAGAGCATTGCCTCACCCTCGAGCTGTGCAGCGTCAACCTCAGGCACGATTTACTCCTCGGCGCCCTCAGCGGCCTCAGCGGCAGCCTTAGCGGCCTCGGCCTCTTTGGCGAGCTGCTTCTTGGACTTCTTGACGACGGTCTCGGTCTTCTCGCCCTCGTTGGCGGCCTTGACCAGAGCAGCGACAGCGTCGGTGAGCTGAGCGCCCTTGGACTGCCAGTCAGCGATCTTCTCGAGGTCGAGGTTGATGGTCTTGGGGGCGGTCATCGGGTTGTAGCGGCCAACCTCCTCGATGATACGACCGTCACGCGGGGCGCGGGAATCGGCGACGACGACACGGTAGTACGGACGCTTCTTAGCGCCGTGACGAGCAAGGCGAATCTTGACTGCCAAAGGAAACTCCTCCAACCAAGCAGCTTTAGGCTGCAACTACAAACAAACAGTTGAACATAATACGCCATCGACGCGGGCAGGTGAAGTCCGTGAGACCAACTTCTTCGGTGTAGTCGAAGGCAAATCCATATCTTAGACAAGAATTCGCGATTTGCAAGCACATCCACGCACCCCACATGAGCTGCGCGGTATACTCATGCCATGAAAAGACGCGAACATACATACGGTTATGAAGATGCTGCGGGCGTCACGCCGCCGCCCTGGACGGGACCGGCGGTGGGCCTCATGGATCTCGATGCGTTTTTTGCGAGCGTGGAGATGCTCGATCATCCCGAGTGGCGCGGCAAGCCGCTCATCGTGGGCGGCGATGCCGATTCCCGCGGCGTCGTGTCCACCTGCTCATACGAGGCACGTCGCTTTGGCGTGCACTCTGCCATGCCCTCGGCCGAGGCACGGCGCCTCTGTCCGCAGGCCATTTGGACGCATGGGCATTTCGATCGCTACCACGAGGTCAGCGCTCAGGTCATGGCGATTCTCGCCGACGAGACCCCGCGCGTTGAGCGCGTATCCATCGACGAGGCCTTTATCGACATCACGCCAGGTCGCTTTGCACCCGAGGACCCGCTGCTGGTTGCACGGCGCATCAGTGATCGTGTGGCGGCGCTGGGGGTGACCTGCTCCATTGGCGTGGGCTGTAACAAGACGGTCGCAAAGATCGCAAGCGAGCGGGACAAGCCATTTGGGCTGACCATCGTGCGCCCTGGAACCGAGCAGCGCTTTTTGGCAGCGCTGCCGGTATCTGCCATGAGCGGCATCGGGCGCTCGGCAGAAGAGCGACTGCGCCGCATGCGCATCTACACGCTCGGCGAGCTATCCCGCGCACCGAAATCCACCTTGGCCTCTATTTTTGGCATCAACGGCGAACGCATGCGCCAGCGTGCGCTGGGACTCGAACTCTCCGAAGTCACGAGCCTCGATGAAGAGCGCGAGGTCAAGTCGGTCAGCAATGAACGCACCTTTGCGAAAGATTTAACTGAGCGTGGGGACATCGAAGCGGCGATTGCGCTATTGGGAGAGTCAGTGGGACGCCGTCTGCGCCGTCAGGGACTAACGGGCGCCACGGTGACGCTCAAACTCAAGTATTCGTATGGAAGCGGTCGCTCGGCACAGCGCCGGCTGCCCCATCCGACCGACGATGAGAACATCTTCGTGGCAGTGGCGCTCGAACTGCTCGACAACATCTGGCAGGAAGGGATGCATGTGCGCCTGGCGGGCGTCGGCATGAGCGACTTCGACCATCAGGGCGGTATCCAGACCGACCTGTTCTGCGAAATCGACGACCGCGGAGCCCAATCCAGCGACCGTCGCGACCTCTCGGTCGCCATCGACGCCGTCCGAGACAAGTTCGGCGACACCGCTCTCTCCTTCGGCCGCCAATCCCGCTTCAACGATTAGTCCCTATGGCAAAAAGAAAACCGGGCAGCTGCAAGTAGTGCAACTGCCCGGCATACGGCAGAGGGTAGCTAAAAAAGCCCCGTCCCAAATGAGCTACTAGAGGAGGTCGAGGGGAAGCTGGGGGGCGTCGCCCCAGAGCTTTTCGAGGCGGTAGAACTCGCGCGCCTCGGGAGTGAAGACGTGGACGACAACCGAACCGAAGTCCATGAGCATCCAGGTCTTCTGCTCGCGGCCCTCGATGGAAAACGGGTGCTCGCCGCAAGCCTCGGCGACCTTCTCCTCAATCTCGTCGACAATCGAATCGACCTGGCGGTTGTTGGTGCCGGTAGCGAGAACAAAGTAGTCGCACACATCAGAAAGCTCAGTCAGGTCGAGCACCTGAACGTCCTCGCCTTTCTTGTCGTAGGCGGCCTGCGCGGCGGCGCGGGCGACATCCTCGGCGGCGACACCGCTCGCGGACAGCGAGGCGGCAGTGCGGTCGGACGTGGCAGCGAAACTCTTGTGCTCCACACCTTCAAGAATCTGCTCGTCGGTCATGGTCTCGTCGGCCATGGAATACCTCTTTCTAGACAGCCCGAGCTAGCGCAGCTGGGCGTAATGGTTGTAAATCGTAATAGCCGTGGGATAAAGATAACGCCCGGTCTGGATCACATAGACCAGACCCTGCGCAAAACAGGAGAAGAACAACTCGTCGAGCGAGGACTTCCCCACCATCTTGCGCAGCGCATGGGCATAATCGCCGTGGCGGTTGGGTTCGATGGCATCGGCCACAAAGACCACCATATCGAGCGGCGTCATGTCGCAAGCGCCCACGGTGTGACGGTCGACAGCCTGAAAGACCGCCGGCGACAGCTCGGGAAAAAGCTGCGGAAGCTCATAGGCGGCAACCGGGCCATGCAAAAGCGGCGTCGCGGCAGACGGAGAGCCGGCAATCTTAATGCCATAATGCAGAGCGCGCGTGACCAGCTCGTCGTCGGAGAGCACCTTATCCCAGTCATGGATCAGGCCGGCGGCAGCGGCATCAAAGCGGTCGACACCGTACACCTCGGCTAGGTGCAGCGCAGTCTCGGCAACCCCGAGCGAATGCACGTAACGCTTACGCTTATCCTTCATGCGCACATCGAGCAACTCGTGGATACGCGTCAAGAGCGCGCGTTCGTCGCCCTCAAACTGATCTTCTACCGACAACGTTCTCCCCCATCAATCAAAATCGTCTTGCCCAAGATCGGCATACAGGCCGCGTTTACGGATATAGCCGAGCACGGACTCGCTCGTAAGATAGCGCACGCTCATGCCGCGAGCAACCCGCTTGCGAATGTTGGTCGAGCTAATCGCCAGCGCCGGAATCTGGATATACCGCACGTCAAACGGCAGGCCCGACTCTTTGATTCGCGCGCGAGCAGTATCGATATCAAAGCCCGGTCGCGTCGCCGCAATAAAGGTTGCCAGTTCGGCAATCTCATCTGCATTGTGCCAGGTCACAATATCGATAATCGCATCGGCACCCGTAATAAAGTAAAGCTTCACCTGTGTCGGGTAAAACTCGCGAAGGGCACGCAGCGTATCGGCTGTGTAGGTGACACCGGCACGATCGATCTCGAAGCGGCTTGCCAAAAAGGCCGGGTTCGCCGCTGTCGCGAGGACCGTCATGGCATAACGGTCCTCAGCAGGCGTCACCGGTTTGTCGAGCTTGAAGGCAGGAGAGCCGGCCGGCATAAAGAGCACGGCATCCAAGTCAAGGGACTCACGCGCCTGCTCGGCAGTAACCAAGTGCCCGTAATGAATCGGGTCAAAGGTGCCGCCCATAATGCCAAGCCGAAACTCGTGCCCATCCTTGATGGGAAGTTCAGGCAATCCGATTCCACCGCGCAGCGACATGACTTACTCGCCCTCCGGGGTCTCAACGTCTTCCGCAGCAGCAGCGTCATCGGTGCCGTCAATGGCATCCACCGCGTCGACAGCCTCCAAGCTATCATCGGCGACGTCAACGAGCTCGACGGCGACGTCCTCGCTACCGTCCTCGAGCTCGTCCTCGTAATCCGAGAAGTCCTCGGCGCCCTCAAAGTCAAAGGCGCGCTGGCAAATGCGAACCTCGTCGCCGGCACGGCAGCCGGCCTTTTCGAGCGCATCGTCAACACCCATGCGGGAAAACTTATGCTGCAGGTAGATGACGGCTTCCTCGTTTTCCCAGTCGGTCTGGATAACCATGCGCTCGATGGCGCGGCCGACCACGCGGAAGGCGCCGGGCTCTTCCTGGACGATACGGAACCGCTTCTCGCGCTGCAGGCGGCGACGCTCCCACTCCTCGTCGCGCAAATCGACCGGCTCATCAGAGACCGCCAGCTCAGCGCGGAGCTTGGCCACCTGCTCGCCCACGGCAAGCATCAACGTGTTGAGACCGGCACCCGTCACAGCGGACACGGCAAAGAACATATGCCCGTCGTCGAGCGCCGCACGCTTAAGGTCGGCAATCTTGTCGGCCGTGCCCGGAGCATCGCACTTGTTGGCGACGACGATCTGCGGACGCTCCGAAAGCTCAGCGCCATACTGCTCAAGCTCACGGTTAATAATGCGATAGTCCTCAACCGGATCGCGATCCTCAAACCCGCCCGTCATGTCAACGACATGCATGATCAAGGCCGTGCGCTCAATGTGGCGCAGGAACTGATGGCCCAGGCCACGACCCTCGCTCGCGCCCTCGATGAGACCGGGGACGTCGGCAACGACGTAAGAATATTCGCCGGCACGCACCATGCCCAGATTGGGCACAAGCGTGGTAAACGGGTAGTCGGCAATCTTGGGACGGGCAGCGCTCATACGCGCGATGAGCGAGGACTTGCCGACAGAGGGAAAGCCCACAAGCGCGGCATCGGCCATGAGCTTCATCTCGAGCTCGATCCAATGCTCCTCGGCAGGCTCACCCAGTTGGGCAAACGCAGGCGCGCGGCGCACCGACGTCACAAAGTGGGTGTTGCCCAGACCGCCGGCACCACCGGGCGCCACGACTACGCGCTCACCGTCGTGCACCAGGTCAGCAATCTCGAACATCGGGGTCTGCGTCTCGGGATCGAGCTCGCGGACTACGGTGCCCATGGGGACTTTCAAAATCAGGTCCTCACCGCTCTTGCCGTTGCGACGGGCACCCTGGCCATGCGTTCCGCGCTCAGCACGGAAATGATGCTTAAAGCGGTAATCGATCAGCGAAGACAGCTGAGCGTCGGCCTGGATGACGACATTGCCGCCACGACCGCCGTCGCCGCCATCGGGGCCGCCCTTGGGAACAAATGCCTCGCGCCTAAACGACATGCAACCGGCTCCGCCGTCGCCGCCGCAAACGTTAATGCGGCTGATATCGGTGAACTGTGACAACAGAATCGCCTCCTACAAAAAAGAGGGAGACCCTTGAATCCTAAAACTCAAGTGCCTCCCACATATGTGCTCTATGAAGGGTGAATTACGCGTTCGCGAGCGGGCGTACGCTGACCCTGTGCTTGATACCCTTGTGGAACTCAACGGTACCGTCGACCAGCGCGAACAGCGTGTCGTCCTTGCCACGGCCAACGTTCTCACCCGGGTGGATGTGCGTGCCGTGCTGACGGACGAGAATCGTGCCCGTGGTTACCGTCTGGCCGGCATAGCGCTTCGTGCCAAGGCGCTGACCGCGGGAGTCACGGCCATTACGGGAGGAACCGAGTCCTTTTTTGTGTGCCATTGTGTATACCTACTCTTTCGTTACGAGTGTAATCTACTCGGCGACGGGAGCCTCGGCAACAGCCTCAGCCTCTGCCTTGACAGCCTTCTTGGCGCGGGAGGTAGCCTGAACCTTCACAATCTTCAGCTTGGTGAGCTGCTGACGGTGACCCTTCAGACGACGATAGCGCTTGCGCTTGTGGAACTTGAAGACCAGCTGCTTCTCGCCCTTGAACTGCTCAACGATCTGAGCGGTAACCTTGGCCTTGGCCAGCTTGTCGGGATCGGTGACGATCTTCTTACCATCGTTGAGGAAGATAACCGGCAGGGTGATCTTATCGCCCTCATTGCCCTCGATCTTCTCGACGGTGATGACATCGTCGGTGGCGACCTTGTACTGCTTGCCGCCCGTGTTAACGATTGCGTACATGTTTACTTGCCCTTCATGCATCAGTTAGTGCAACAGCCGAATATAGTAGCAGGCGATAATACCCCCGTCAACGAGTATGTGGAGCAAATCCACAAGTTCGCACAGGTATGGGGCTGACGAGTCGGCCCTCGTCGTCCTCGCATGCTTGATTCTGACGCTCGACATCGTAGGAGCAGATGGTCACGAGGTCTTGCATACCGGTGGAAACGATAGGTGCATCGACGCCCGGGGTCAAGCCCTGCAACAAAACATCAGCGGCAGAAAGCAAAATTTCCGGACGCATGGACCCCTCGTTGTCGGCATGGGTGTCGAGCATGAGCACCAGATGGTCCGGGCGCTCCCCTGCCGTGAGCTCATAGCCCACCAGTGTGTGGTCAAGGTCTAGGCGCTTGCCCTTCTTACCGCGTGCGTAGTCGATGCCATGGCCCGCGCGCAGCGTATCGATAGCGCGACGCACCTCGTCGGCATCCACCGGTGCCTCAGGATCGAGATGCAGATCGATACGATAGGACAGACGCGTGAGTTGCGCCGTCAGCGCCGGCGTGCGCACGTCGATGTAGGCGGCCTCGATGGGGGCCAGATCGGCCGGAGAGGCAGCAGCCAGGCGCCCAAACGCCTCGTCGAGTGCAACGAACTCGGTCATAAACAGGTCATACCACTCGCAGGTCGACGACGTTCCCACCGGCAACGCCGACGAAAAGCCCACGCGCATGTGCGGGGAGAAACCCTGCGTCACGGCGTAGGGCAGCCCCGCGCGACGCACGATGCGCTCAATGGTATGAATCACTTCGAGATGGCCCAGGTACTTAAGACGGTCGCGCTTGCCATAGCGAACGCGAAGCCTAAAGAGCGTGGAGTTGTCGGTCAAGCGCTCACTCATGCGCGATCACCCACCAATACGTTCTTGGCATGGAGCGTGGGGCAGATTCCACAGCCGGTGCACGACGTGCGGGTGCAGTCGGGCGTCGTGACACCCTCCAGCGAGCGGCGGTACTCGCGCTCGAGAAAGCCGCGCGAGCAGCCGGGGCTCACGTGCTCCCAGGGCAGGCGCCAGTCCAGTTCGTAGGGCAGGTGCACGAGCTCGTTGAGGTCGATGGCGTTTTTGGCCGCCGCCTCTTTCCAGTTATCGAGCGAAAAATGCTCCACCCAGGCGTCAAAACGCGAGCCCGCACGCCAGGCGTCGATGATGACCGGCGTCATGTCACGGCCGGCGCGAGACAGCGCGGCCTCAACGAGCGAGGTCTCGGCATCGTGGTAGTGCACGCGTACGGCGCGGTTGCGCACGCTCGTGATGAGCAGCTTTTGGCGACGCTTGACGTCATCGTAATCGAGCTGCGGGCACCATTGGAACGGCGTGGCGGCCTTGGGGATAAACACCGACACCGAGATGGACACCGAGATGGAGCCGCGACGCGCCTTGGGAACCACGGAGCGGCCGAGCTCGAGCACATGGTCGGCCAGGTTGGCGATGGCCACGATATCCTCGTCGCGCTCGCCGGGAAGGCCCATCATAAAGTAGAGCTTCATGCGGTTCCAACCAGCCTCGAAGGCCGCCTTGGCCGCACGGTCCAAGTCCTCCTCGGTCACGTTCTTGTTGATGATGTCGCGCATGCGCTGACTGCCGGCTTCGGGGGCAAACGTCAGGCCGCCCTTCTTTTCGCCGGCGACCGACTCGGCCATATCCACGCCAAACGAATCCAGGCGCTGCGAGGGAATGGACACGCGAATGCCCGTATCTTCCAGACGGCGGTTAAGGCGACCGAGCACATCGCGGATGCAGGAGTGATCGGTGGTCGAAAGCGAGGTAAGCGACACCTCGTCATAGCCGGTCTTTTCCAGGCCCTGGATCACCGAGGACACAATCTGGTCGGCCGAGCGCTCGCGCACCGGGCGATAGGTCATGCCGGCCTGGCAAAAACGGCAGCCGCGGGCACAACCGCGCAGAATCTCGATCGACAGGCGGTCGTGAACGAGCTGCGCGTAGGGCACGCACGACTGCGACAACGGATTGGTAGCGCCAAAGTCCTCAACGACGCGCTTGTAGACCACCGGTGGGACGTCCTTGCCTTCGCGCGGCACGGTGTAGCCATGCGGCGAGCAGGGCTCGTCATGGCGCACCTCGTAGAGCGACGGCACATAGGTGCCACCGACCGTCGCGAGCTGCTCGACAATCTGAGCGCGCGAGACGCCCTCGTCGCGCAAGCGGCGATGCAGCTGGCAAACCTCGAGCAGCGACTCCTCGCCCTCGCCAATGAGGATGGCATCGAAGAAGGCTGCATACGGCTCGGGGTTATAGACCGAGGGACCACCGGCAGTGATGATGGGGTCGTCCTCGGTGCGGTCGGCCGCCAGCAGCGGAATGCCGGCTAGATCGAGGGCCTCGAGAAAGTTTGTCACGGCCATCTCATGCGGCACGTGCATGCCGACGATATCGAACGAGGCCACGGGTGCTGCGCCCTCGAGCGACAGCAGCGGGATACCAGCCTCGCGCATGGCATCGCCCATATCGGGCCACGGCACATAGCCGCGCTCGCAGGAAATGCCCTCGGCCTGATTGAGGATGTTGTACAGGATGGCAATACCCTGGTTGGGCAGGCCAACCTCGTACACATCCGGGTAAATCATGCAGCAACGATAGTCGGCATCGGCCTTGGAGAGCGTGCCCCACTCATGGTCGATATAGCGACTCGGCTTCTCGACCTTTGCGAGCAGGGGCTCAATCAAATGAAAACAGTCTTGGTACACAGCGCGCAAAAGAAACCCCTAAGCAGCGAGATCGGATGCGTCCTCAAAGGGACCCATGGGACGAGTAGCGCCGGCAACCGTGGTCACCAGGTCGCGAACGCGCGAGAACGTGGCGGCAGCCACCTCGTTGGCACGGCTGTAATCGATGTCGCGCTCATACAGCGAAACGAGCGCACGGCCCATACCATAGGTGCCCGCGGCGGCGGTCAGCGCCTTGACGACAAACCCGATATGCGGCGTCTGCTTTACCAGGGCGCGGGTGACGGCGCGGAGCACCAAGCCGCCGGCAAGCACGCCCGCGACCTCGTAGCCGCGCTCGGGCTTAATACCGCGTCCAAAGATGGCCGCGAGCTCAAAGAGCATGCCCACCTGCGCCAGCGCCATAACGGGATAATCGGCCCCCGGCAAAAACACCAGCGCACCCGTCGCCATATTGGTAAGCGCGCACGAGGTGATGATGCGGTTGGCGGCGGCGATACGCATAAAGGCAAAGTTCGCCGCAAAGGCTGTCTCCTTGTCCGTGCGGTCGAGAATCCAGCGAGCGAGCGTCTCGAGCAGATACGTCTTATCGGTAGCCGCCACCGCGCCGAGCATGGGCGTGGACTCCTGGATAAAAGGCACCTCGACAGCGGACTCGGCCAGCACGCACACGGGGGCGCCGGCAATCACAAGCTCCTGTACAGCGCTCTCCAGACGGTCGGATCCGCACGAAAGGACCAGCACCACGTCGGTATCGGTCTTGGGGACGATACGGTCCTCACCCAGGCGCTCAACGCGCACAATGCCAGACGTCGTCTGCGGCACGAAGGCATCGCGCACCGTCTCGACCAAAAAACGCGAGGCAGACGAATCGAGGTAGACGGACACGCGAACCGGCGTGTCGGAATCCTTCTTGGTGGTCGCGCCCATCTTAAAGACGCGGGTCAGCTTGTCCACGGGAATCTTCATAGCAAACCCCTCCAGCGGTTACGCGGCGCCCGAACGATGCCGCCATATGGATTGTACGATACCCACCGTCAGCAACTGGATCATCATCGAGGACGAACCGAAGCTAATGAACGGCAGCGGAATACCGGTAATCGGCATCATGCCGATGCACATGCCGATGTTCTCGAAGGTCTGGAATGCCCACATGCCGACGATACCCACGCATGACAAGCGTAGGAACAGAGACTCACACTTAAAGGCGACGCGAATCGTCGAGAACATGAGCAGCACGTACAGGCACAGCAGCAAAAAGGAGCCGCAGAAGCCAAAGGTCTCGGACAAAAAGGCAAAGACGAAGTCGGTGTGGAACTCGGGCAGAAAGCCACCGGCAGACTGCGTCGCATGGCCCAGACCTTTACCGAAAAAGCCACCCGATCCAACCGCGATGAGCGATTGCTGCAAGTTGTAGGCATCGTCCGAATCGGCATTATCGGGGTCGATAAAGACGGTCAGTCGGTTCATCTGGTACTGCTTGATCAAAACGTCATGGCCCAAAAGAGAATCGAGCACCGAATCGAGCGCCAGGATGAGCGCCACCAAACCCACGAGCAGAGCCAAGGTCGACAGCACCCATTCGCGGCGCGCACCGCTCATGCAGATCACAACGGCACCCGACACCAACACGACCAAGCCCGAACCCAGGTCGCCCATAGCGACGACGGCCAAAAACGGAACGGAAAGCATGCCGCAGAGCTTAATGTAGTCGCGGGCGGTATCGATGCGGCCGTTGTACTGCGAACCAAGCGTGGCGATAAAGAAGATCGTGATGAGCTTGGCGAGCTCGACCGGCTGGAAGGTAAGACCGATACCGGGAATCTTGATCCAGCCCGTCATGCCCAGACCGCCCGTATAGGACAGCCCCGGAATCTTGGGCGAGAAAATCACAATGAGGTCGATGACGAGCAGCGCCGTCGAGAAGTTAGAGATGCCGCGCAGATCGGTACGCCAGACGAGCACCGCAAGCACCGCACCGATGCCGATGCCCAACAGGTGGCGCGAAAATGAGGCGTCGGCCTTAAACTGCGATGCCGACCAAATGATGATGGCACCATAGGCAACGAGTGCCAAGGTTGCCAGCAGCACGCCGATGTGCACCTTCTGGCGAAACGTGCCGCGCGAGGCCGAAAGCTGCTTGTTGACACGGTCCAGGCTGCTGCGGGAACCGGTTTTAGTTGAGCGGAACAGGTCCGCCGGCGAAAAATCCATCGCAACCTCCTATCGAACCGAAGAATCGCCCGTGGCAGAAGATGTGTCGGGCTCGTCATAAATGGCACCGAGGACATCGCGCACGACGTGCAGCGCGGTATCGGAGCCACCACCGCCCTGTTCCAAGACAGTGACAATCACGTACTTGGGCTCATCGGCCGGCGCGTAGGCGCAAAACCACGCGTAATCGTCCTCGCCGCTCTTCTCGCCCGTGCCGGACTTGCCGTAGACCGTGGGGGTCAAGGAGTTAAAGTGTGCGGCGGTCGAAGTCGACGCCGAGTAAATCACATCGTGCATGCCGTTGCGGACCAGCGCAAGATCAGCATCGTTGTTAATTTGAGCCTCAAGGCGCTTCTTTTTGCCCTTGCCGTTGTACTTGTAGGCATCGCCGTCGCCATCACGCGAGACAGCAGACAAGAACACATGCGGCACATACTGTTTGCCGCCGTTGGCAAGGCCCATGTAGGCACACGCCATCTGCAGCGGCGTCACCAAAATGTCGCCCTGGCCGATAGCGATGTTAGTCATATCGCCGGCATTCCACTTGCGGTCCTCGGCCGAGGCGTCGGTAAAGTAGGACTCTTTCCACTTGGCGTCAGGAATGCGACCGGTGCCCTCACTTGGCAGATCGATGCCGCAGGTCTTGCCCAGGCCCCAACGGCGAAAGACCTCTTGCAGACCCTCGGGATGCTGGTCGTTGTAGAAAAACGCCTTACCCATATCGTAAAACACGGGGTCGCACGAGTTGGCGATACCGGATTGCAGCGTCATAGTGCCGTGACCGGAATGCAGCCAGCAGTACTTACCCCATGACTTGCCCAGGCCCGTCCAATAGCCCGTGCAGTTCGTGGTCTGGCCTGAGGTATAGGTTCCAAACTCAAGACCGGCCAGAGCCGAGAGCGGCTTGATGGTCGAAGCCGACATATACTGGCCGCTAATGGCGCGGTTGAGCAGCGGATGCGAACCCTTGTCGTCGTTGAGCTCGGTCCACACGTCGTTGGAAACGCCGCCGATGAACACCGACGGATCAAACTTGGGCTCGCTCGCCATACCCAGAATCTCACCATTGTTGGGATCGAGGCACACCACGGCGCCGTTGCCGGCATCGCTATGACCCGTGGTCTTGGCAAGCTCAATGGCATTCGCCAGAGCCGTCTCGCAGGCCTGTTGAATCTTAAGATCGAGCGTAAGCTTAATGTCAGAACCGGCCTTGGCGGGAACGGCGCCGGCTTGACCGGTCACGTTACCCGAGGCGTCAACTTTCACGGTCTGCTCACCACGAATGCCCTGCAGCAGATTTTCGTAGTAAATCTCTACGCCCGCCTGGCCCACAATATCGCCCGATTGATACGAGATCTGGCCAGCCGCGCTATCGCTGCCGTCCGACGACTTCCTGTTCTGCGCCTCGAGCTGCTCGGAGGTAATGGTGCCGGTATAGCCCAAGATATGGCAGGCGGTCTCGCCATACGGGTATTGGCGCTCGGTGCGCTCGGCGATCTTCACGCCGGGAAACTCACCGGCGTGCTCCTGAATGTAGGCGACAGTGGAGCGGCGCACGTCAGTCGCGATCGTATGCAGGCTCTGCGCGCCTTCGGAATTGTCCTGGATGTTGCGCAGCACCGCGATATACGGCATGCCGAGCACGTTGGCAAGATGACGCACCAGTACCTTGTCGTCGGCAAGGTCGCGATAGGCGACGACGGCGAGCGAGGGGCGGTTTTGCACCAGCGCGACGCCGTTGCGGTCCAAGATGCGGCCACGAACGGCAGGCGTGGTAACGGTACGGGTCTGATTGCTCTTGGCCTGCTTGTCGTAGTAGTCCGACGAGACCATCTGCATGCCCCACAGCTTAACGGCAAGCGCGGCAAACATCGCACCCACGCCCGCGGTGAGGATGGAAAAGCGGCCCTTGAAGGCCGTAGCGGCCGTATTGCCCTCGCCCTCGGTGGCGCGCGGGGCCGTTCCGTGCTGCGTGTCGTAGGTAAAGCGGGAGTCGCCGCGGCGCATGATGACCAGCGCGACCACAATGGCCACGACCAGCACGATACCGGCGACAACAACCGTCAACTGGGAAGACATCTACAGACCTCCCCTATTTGAGCTTACGGGTCTTGGGCTTAAAGCGCATACCCGTCTGACGCCCACCGCGCGCGGAGAACCCATAGCCAGACTGTGGCGCGACGCCGGACATCAAAAACGGAACGGCGACCAGACCGGTCAGAATCGAGGACGGCAGGGCGTGTCCAAAGATCGCCACGACAAAACTCGATTCCAGTCCCATAAATAGCAAGATAATGCTGTAGATCACGTTAATGGCAAGCGCAAAGGCGCCCACCGTGATGCCGCGAGCGCTCGGGGTGCCGCCCGTCTGACCGGCGGCACTGTGTGTCAGGGCAAAGCTGCCCACTGTCAGCAACAGCGACATCACGCCCACCGGCACGGCTGCCGACAGGTCGTAGAACAGGCCACTGCAAAAACCGCAGATGACGGCCCGCGTGGGATCGCCCGAAAACACACTCAGGCACACCAGGATAATCATAAAGTTGACGCGACCGCCCGCGATGGAGATCTGCGGCGCCAAGCCCGCCTGCAGCAGGACGCAGACAATGGCGGCAATCGCAAAAGTGCGGGAGCCAGTCCCCTGTTCGTGTAGATCCATGGACATGCCTCCCTATTCGCTCGAACCCGAGTCAGTCGTGTCGGACGCATCGGAGCTTTCATCCGAGCTTTCGTCTTTGGACTTGGTGGCCGCATCGCGCGAGGTGCCCTGCGGCGTACTGTTGGCGCTGCTCACATCCTCGTCCGAAGCCGACTGCTCATCGGTCAGCGACGTAATGACCAGCACTTCCTCGTTGTTTTCGGCCGTTGTCTGGGCGCGCACGACGATGGTGTAGTACACATCGTTGGCAGACTTCTCCACCGACGAGACCGTACCGAGCGGCAGGCCCTTGGGGAATACGCCGCCGATGCCCGAGGTCACGATGATGTCGCCCACCTTCACGTCGGAATCGACACTCACGTGCTCCAGGCGCAGGGTACCGTCGGGCTGCCCCTGCAGCATACCCTGAGCGCGCGTATCCTGCACCATGGCGGACACGCCCGAGTTCTCATCACTAATCAGGCGGACGGTGGAGGTCTTGGCCGAAACCTCGATAATCTGACCGATGACACCGGCAGAACTCGTCACGGGCATGTTGATGGTAAGACCGTCGGCAGAGCCTTTGTCGATGGTAACGGTCGAGGTCCAGGCATCGCCCGACGCGCCGACAATGCGAGCCGCGGTGGACTTGAGGTTGTAGGTCGACTGCAGACCGACCAGGCTCTCGAGTCGCTCGGCGGTCTTTTGAGCCTCGGAGAGCTCAGCAACCTTTGACGTCAGGACCTCGTTTTGCTTCTTAAGCTCGTCGAGGGTGTCTTGCGAAGCCGTAAGGTTTGAGAACACGTTTCCGATTGCGTTAAAGGGCGCGGCCACAGCCGAGCCCACAAAACGCACCGGCGAGGTAATCGTCGTCACGCCCGAACGCACGGCATGAATCGGCCCCGCCTCGCCCTCGCGAATGTAAAACGTGAGCAGCAGCACCGAAATTACGCTGAAAACAATCAACGGGCGCATACCCGTTGATTGTCGCTTGGTATTCAGATTTGAAGAGAAACCCGAAGATCGTGCCAAACGGAATCCACCTTTTGGAAATTAAGCATTGGTCTGGACGAAGCCACCGTCAAACGCGTTGGCCTCGAGCACGCGGGCGCAGCCGTTGACGACGTTGTCGAGCGCCGTAGGGCTGACGTTGACCGAAACGCCGGTCTCGTCGCGCAGACGCACGTCGAGACCGCGCAGCAGCGCACCGCCACCGGTCAACAGGATGCCGTAGTACATAAGATCCGAGGCAAGATCGGGCGGCGTGGCGTCGAGGGCGTCCTTGACGGCCTTGGCCATCTCGTCGAGCGGCTTGTTGAGCGCGCGACGAATCTCCTCGCTCTCGATGCGCACGGTCTTGGGCAGGCCCGTGATCACGTCGCGGCCGTTGACCTCGACGTCGAGCTCGTCCTTGAGCGGCACGGCAGAACCGACCTTGATCTTGATGTCCTCGGCCGTGCGCTCGCCGATAGCCAGGTTATAGGCATCGCGAACGTGGGTAAGGATGGCCTGATCAAACTCGTCACCGGCAATGCGGATGGACTGCGACACGACGATACCGCCCATGGCGATAACGGCGACCTCGGTGGTACCGCCACCGATATCGATGACCATGGAGCCAGTGGGCTCCTCGACAGGCAAGTCGGCGCCGATGGCAGCGGCCATGGGCTCCTCGATCAGGTATGCCTGGCGGGCACCGGCCTGGATCGTAGCCTCAAAAACGGCGCGCTTCTCGACCGACGTGACACCGGAGGGGACGCAGACGACAACGCGCGGACGCGGGGTCCACGGATAGCGCTTCTCGGACGCCTTGTCGATAAAATAGCGAAGCATGGCCTCGGTAACGTCAAAGTCGGCGATAACGCCGTCCTTAAGGGGACGCACAGCCACAATGTTGCCGGGCGTACGGCCGAGCATGCGCTTTGCCTCGATACCGACAGCCAGGATGCGCTCATCGTTCTTGTCGATGGCGACAACGGAGGGCTCGCGAATGACGATGCCCTTGCCGCGCACGGAGACAAGCGTGTTGGCGGTGCCGAGGTCGATGGCAAGATCGCCCGCATAGCTACCGAAGAACATATCCATCAAAGAAAACAACGCAACTCCTGATGTGTTGGATGATTGCTGGAAAACTACTAGCCCATCATACTAGCGCAAGCCCGGCACCTCACTTGCGGTGAAGCACCGGGCAGCGCCAAATCTCATAAGGTCACTACTGGTTGTCAGCGGCCGAGAGATCGATGTCGAGCGAGGAGACGGCCCAACCGATATGGTTGTCGGAGCGCACGAACTTGACGGTGTACTCTTGCTCGCCGCCCTTGGACAGCGACGCCTTGACCTTGGCGGTGGTCTCGGTCATAGACTGGTCCATGCCCTCGATGGAGACGGTGGCGCCCTGCGGGATCGAGGAAACGATCATCGCCTTGGCGTCCTCGGACAGGCTGGAGGCCAGACAGGACTCAGCCTTGGCGGTATCGCCGTCACCGGCAGCCTGGAACAGGTCGGTGACAACAGACTCCTGCGAGGGAAAGCCCAGGCCGCGCGTGTAGGCGAAGCCAAGACCGCCTGCGGCAATGACGATCAGCAGAAGCAACACCAAGAAAACCTTGAGGCCCGTGTGGCGATGGCGACGACGGACCTTGGCCTCCTTGCGGTCCTGCTGAACCATCTCGGACTCGGACAGGGTGAAGAAGCCGGTGTCCGAGGGGTCGGGCATAAATTGACCGGTAGCACCCGTGGGGTCGAGCGGGTCGACGGCGGGAGCATCCATCGCGGGAGCCGGCGCCGTGGCCATGGCCGTCTGGGCCGAAAGCGCGGCGAGGGAATCGTGCACGCGGGCAAGCTCGTCGGCCTGCTCGGGCGTGAGCTGGTAGATGCCATCGGCGGTGGCGGCGTTAAAGGCATCGAGCGCGTCAGAGGGGCGACCGGCGGCAGAGAGCGCCTCGCCCATACCGGCGTTAAGCGCACGTGTGTCGTCGCGCGGACCGGCAAAGTCAATGGCCGTGCGGTAGGTCTCTACGGCGTCTGCCGGACGGCCGAGCTTAATGAAGCAGCGGCCAAGATCGCCGAGGGCGGCGGCGGGAGCCGGGTTGGCGCCATCGATGGCAGCCTGACGGAAGGCGGTGCCGGCATTGGCATAATCGCCCGACTGGAACAGGGCGTTGCCCAGACCCAGATAGGCCTTAAACGGCGTGGCATAGGATGCATCCTGCGTTGCAGCGGAGAAAGCCTGGGCTGCGGTCACATAGTCACCCACGGCAGCAAGCGCCTTGCCGCGGTTGGTAAGCAGCGCGCCGCGCTTGCCATAGGTACCGTCGTTAAGGGCGGCGGCGTAGGCCTCGGCGGCCTCGGCATACATGCCCAAGTGCATCAAGGCGTTGCCGCGCAGATGGTCGGCCTCGCCCATAATCTCACCGGGGGTCTTTGCCGCACCGAGCATCTGGGCGGCAGCGGAATAATCACCCGCGCGATAAGCGGCGCGGCCCTGTTGGATCAGCTGGCTATTCAAGGAAGTCCCCTTTACTCGTGAACGATCTCGACATGGACGATCTCGTCACCGGCACGCAGCTGCGAGATGACGTCGAGGCCCTCGACCGTGGTGCCAAAGACGGTATAGCCGGAGTCGAGGTTGTGCTGGGCACCCAGGCAGAAGTAGAACTGCGAACCTGCGGAATCGGGATCCATGGAACGTGCCATGGCAAGCGCGCCGTCGACGTGGCTGTTACGCGGGTTGGTAGCGAACTCGCCCTTGATGCAGTAGCCGGGGCCACCGGTACCGGGCATGCCGTCGGGGCCCTCAAGGCCGGCGGCGACATCGGCGCCGGACATATCGCGGGTATTGGGGTCGCCGCCCTGGATCACAAAACCGGGCACATAGCGATGGAACTTAAGGCCGTCGTAAAAACCCATCGTGGAAAGCTCGCAGAAGTTCGCCACGTGGATGGGGGCGCCCTCGCCGTCAAACTTGACCTTGATGGTGCCCTTCGACGTCTCGATCACCGCGCACTCATCGCCGGCAAGCTGATACTCGGGCGTGTAGAGCTCTTTCTTAAAACCAAACATGTGGTTCCTTCCTCGTGCGTTTAAAGCATATTTGGTCAAATTGTAGCAATAAGCACGGGCTTCCATCAATTGCGCACGCAGGTTATGCCGCCGGAGGGCAACAAATTACGAACGTTGCTGCGGTCTCCATGCGCTCACGTTGGCGTCGTACTGGTTAAGCGCGCTGTTGCCGCCTTGTGCGATGGGCGCCAGGATCTCGCTCTGACGGGCGCTCAGCGACTCGCCGTCGGGAATGGACAGCGAGATATCCCAGCTCTGGCAGATCACGTCGACACGCTCGTACATCCACTGGGCAAGCTGCTTTAGATGATCGATGTCCTCCGCATAGACGGTGTCGTCCTGAACCTTGAGGTTATTGAGCTCATCCTGGGTCTTTTTAATCTGATCGCGCAGGGCATAAGCGCTCTGCGACAGCTCCTGGCGGGTGGAGAGCGGCGTACGCAGATAGCCGTTATTAAACGAATCGATGACCTCGCCGATCTGATCATCGTCGCTGTACGACACGATGGTCTGGTACAGGCCGTCGAGCCTGGCGTAGAGCTGGTCGTCGGTTAAGACGGTCTCCTCCTGAACGACCTCGGACGCATCCTCTTGCTTGGACTCTTTCTCGGTGGCCTCGCCCTTTTGGCGCGACGGGAAGGTGGTCTTGGCGGCCTGGCCAAACTGGTCGTAGAAGCCGGGCATGACGCCCATAGGATCGGCAGTCACAAACCAATACGCACCACCGCACACGGCGGCGAGCACCGCGATGACGATAAGCGGTTTGGGGATATGGCGCTTGTGCTTGTGATAGGCATCCTCGTCGGGATGGACCTTGCGCTTGGCCTTTTGCTTTTTGGGCTGGACATCATCGCGCAGGGACACCGGTGTGGGGATATCGACCTTGGGGATGCCAAAATCCTTGTCGAAGGCCGGCAGCACGCAGGTCTCGTTGGGATCGGCGGCATCCGAGAGCACCGCGGCGGCAGAGGCCGGCGCATGGGGCACCTCAGTATCGATCTGCTCCTGCGTCAAGCGCGGGAAGCCGGCCGTGCGGCCTGCCGCCAAATCGGATGCGGCCGCGTCTTTGGAAAGGATGCCCGGGGCGGGGCGCCCGCACTTGGGACAGGTGCGATCATGCGGGGACAGGCGTGCGCCACAACCATCGCAGAATACGAACTCGGTATGCTCGGGACCGTCGCCCGGACCAACGTATGCGTTGCAATAGGGGCAGAACGAGGCGCCGTCCTCTATGGTCTTAAGGCAATGCGGGCAGATCACGGCTTCCTCTTTTCGGAGCAATTCATACAGTCGAGGTTAGAGCATAACATCGCCACGCCCCCCACAGGAGCAAGGCACCAATTCAACATCGCCAGGGTAGTCTTTGTGGAGGGATGATTTTTCTGGGACGGGGATTAGAAAATCATCCCCCGGGCGGCTGGAGCTAGGCTTTCTTTACGGGCTTTTTCTTCTTGCTCGGCATCGAGACCTTAATGCCCTGGGCGGACTTGGTCACACGCGAGCGAGTGACGCCCGTGCCCTTCTTTTTCTTGGGCTGGGCCTTTTCCACACCCTCGAGCGCGCGAACCTCGGCCTCGCGAGCGGTGCGCTCCTCACGGCGCTGCGCCATATCGGCGGCGACGCGCTTGGCAAAACGCTGGGCAGTTGAACCCGTCGAGCTCACCTTGCCGCCACCGCGACCCAGACGGACGCGAACGCCACGGCCAAAGCCGGTGGCAGCATGGCGACGACGCGGCTTAAGCGAATCCATGATCGTGGCGAGCTTAAAGAACACCGTGCAGGTAAAGACGACGATCGCCAGCAAGATAACCGCCTCGCCCATCGAAAGATTAGCGATGGACAGCAGTTCCGGGAATCCGATAACGCCCACCAAGATACCGACGACGACAAATACAAAGAGCACCACGCGCAAGGGAGTGAGCGGCTGCGAGATGCGCCAGATCAGGCTCACGCTCGCCGCGCACGACGTGAGCAGGCACATGGTCGAAAGCGTGAGCTGGTTAAAGCCGAACACGCGCGCCACAAAGATATCGAGCGCCGCAGCCATAATGACCGCCAGCGACGCCGGCAGCGCACGCTTGAGCACGTTGGTCAAGAATGACCCCTTCACGCGGGCATTATTGGGCTCCAAACCCAGCACAAAGCCCGGCGCGCCGATGCAGAAGAAGTTGATGAGTGTCATCTGAATCGGCTCGAAGGGATACGGCGGAAACGCGATGCACAGCGCCGCCAAGCCCATCGAGAACAGCGTCTTGGTCAGGAACAGCGCCGCAGAGCGCTGCAAGTTGTTGATGGAGCGACGGCCCTCGGCCACCACGGCGGGCATCGAGGCAAAATCATTGTCGACCAGCACGATCTCGGCCACGTTGCGCGCGGCATCGGAGCCGGCGGCCATGGCCACGGAGCAGTCTGCCTCCTTGAGCGCCAGCACGTCGTTGACGCCGTCGCCCGTCATGGCAACGGTATGGTCGCGACGCTTGAGCGCCTGCACGAGCTCGCGCTTCTGTTGCGGGGTCACGCGGCCAAAGACGTGATAGCGGTCCACCGCCGCATCAATCTTGGACGGCGTATCGAGCGTCGTGGCGTCGACGTAGGCATCGGCCCCCGGAACGCCCACCACGCGCGCGATCGACGACACCGTGCGCGGGTCGTCGCCGCTGATCACGTTGAGGGTCACGCCCTGCTCGTTAAAGTAGCCGATGGTCTCGGCGGCCGAAGTGCGAATCTCATCGCGAATGGTCACAAAGCCCACGGGCTCGGCCTCGCCCGCCATATCGCCGTCGGGCGTAAAGCCGTCCACACGGGCCACCACAAGCACGCGGCAGGTGTCGGCAAGCTCGGCCACACGGTTCTCGACCTGCGCAAAGGCGCGCGCCGAAAGCACAAATTGCGCTGCGCCCATCACATAGGAGCCCTGCGCAAACGAGGCGCCGCTCCACTTTTTAGACGACGAGAACGGAATGACCGCCAGCGGCTCGGACACCTCGACCGGGCGGTCGGCGTAGTAGTTGAGCAGCGCCTGACAGGTCTCGTTGGCGTCTGCCGAGGTGGCACGCGCTACGTTGGCAAGCGCAAAATCGAGGACCGTGGTCTCGACGGGGACAGCTGCCTCGTCCGAGTCCGCGCCAAAGCCAACGCCCTCAACAGGCAGCGGATAAGTGCCCTCGACCTCCATGCGACCCGACGTGATGGTGCCCGTCTTGTCCAGGCACAGCACGTCGACGCGCGCGAGCGTCTCGATGCAGTAGAGCTGCTGCGCGAGAACCTTGCGGCGCGCCAGACGCACCGTGGCGATGGCAAGCACCGACGAGGTCAGCAGCACCAGGCCCTGCGGAATCATGCCCAAAAGAGCGCCCACCGTAGACAGCAGCGCCGACGAAGGCACGCGACCGGCAAGCAGCTCGGAAAAACACCACGAAAGCGCGCTATCGCCCGGCGTACCGGCAGCATCCCACAGCTCGCTCACGCTCGAGGCAAAGAGTGCCAGGCCGAGCGGAATCATAATGAGGCTCGCAAAGCGCACGATAGAGTTCAGCGCATTCATGATCTCGGAATTGACCTTTTTGACGTACTTGGCCTCGTTGTTGATCTTTGCCACATAGTTGTCGGCGCCAACATGGATCACGCGAGCGCGCAGCAGGCCCGAGTCGATAAAGCTGCCACTCATGAGCTCGGAGCCGGGCTGCTTTTTGATGAGATCGCTCTCGCCCGTCAGCAGGCTCTCGTTAACGAGCGCCTCACCCGACACCACCACGGCGTCGGCGGGAATCTGGTCACCGCGCCCCAGGCGAATAATGTCGTCGAGCACGATCTGGTCCAAGTCGAGCTCCACCTCGGCACCGTCGCGCACCGCGATGGCCTTCTTAGAGGTCAACAGCGTAAGCTTATCGACCATCTTCTTGGAGCGCATGGACTGGATGACGCCGATGGCGGTATTCAAGAACACCACGAACAGGAACGTCAGGTTCTTAAACGAACCGGTCAGCAACACCAAAATCGCCAAGACAGCGTTGATCAAGTTAAACAGCGTGCAGAGGTTTTCGATGATGAGCTCTTTGACAGATTTGGTCTTAAGCTCCATGTTGCGGTTGATCTTACCGGCGGCAATGCGCTCCTCGACCTCGGCGGTCGAAAGCCCGCGCTCGATATCCGTTGCTGCCATACCACGTCCCATCACGTCGCGTCGGTATAAGAAAACCGCCCGGACCATGCGAGGTTCGGACGGTCTTACGTTCGATGGTGCCCCATGTTGGATTCGAACCAACGGCCTTCTGCTCCGGAGGCAGACGCTCTAATCCCCTGAGCTAATAGGGCGAACGGTTGGCATTATACCCAAGAGCGCCACGGGCTAACAAAATAATAGAAAAAGCTTTGCAATTACGTGGGAGACACGGCGCAGAGGCTCACTTTAGAACGCAAAAGTGAAATAATTAGTATAAACTCACATGCACCATATATACACGGCTCGCGATGCGGGCCGTTTTTGCAAACATTATCCAACGAGGTGAGAGGCACACTATGATTGCGATTTTAAAGCAGAGCGCCAGCGACGAGGCCGTCGGCCATATCGTCAGCTGGATTGAGAAGAAGGGTCTCAAGACCGACGTCTCACGCGGCGAGAACGAGACCATCATCGGCCTGGTGGGCGATACGACCAAGATCGACCCGTTTCTGCTCGAGTCCATGGATGTCGTCGAGCGCGTGCAGCGCGTCTCCGAGCCCTTTAAGCGCGCCAACCGCAAGTTCCACCCCGAGGACTCCGTCATCGACTGCGGCCACGGCGTCAAGATCGGCGGCGACCAGTTCCAGGTCATCGCCGGTCCCTGCTCTGTCGAGGGCGAAAACCTCATTCGCATCGCACGACGCGTAAAGGCCGCCGGCGCCACGATGCTGCGCGGTGGCGCCTACAAGCCCCGTACCTCCCCTTACGCCTACCAGGGCATGGGCCCCGCCGGCCTGGACCTGCTATGCGAGGCATCCGCCGAGCTCGACATGCCGATCGTCACCGAGATCATGGATCCGCGCGACGTGCAGGTCTTCTTGGATAAAAAGATCGACGTCATGCAGATCGGCGCCCGCAACGCGCAAAACTTCCCCCTGCTCAAGGAGGTCGGCAAGACCAAGACCCCGATCCTGCTCAAGCGTGGCATGTCCGGCACCGTCGATGAGCTGCTCATGGCTGCCGAGTACATCATGAGCGAGGGCAACGATAACGTCATCCTGTGCGAGCGCGGCATTCGCACCTTCGAGACCCGCACCCGCAATACCTTCGACCTCAACGCCGTGCCGGTGCTGCACCACCTGTCGCACCTGCCCGTCGTCGCCGACCCCAGCCACGCCACCGGTTACACCCGCTATGTTGAGCCCATGGCGCTCGCCGCGACTGCCTGCGGCGCCAACGGTCTGGAGATCGAGGTCCACGACGACCCGAGCCACGCTTGGTCCGACGGCGCCCAGGCCCTCACCCCCGACCAGTTCGACGACACCATGCGCCGCATCCGCGCCATCCGCGAGGTCGTCTGCCAAGAGACCGTTCAGGAGTAGACCATGGGTACGGTGAGAAACGCACGCGTTAACCAGGGTGGCCCCAAGTGCGCCGGCATCGTGGGCCTGGGCCTCATCGGCGGCAGCTTTGCCCGCGGCTATGCGCAGGCGGGCGTCCGCGTGCTGGCCTGGGACCCCGATGACGACGTCATGACGGCCGCCAGCATGGGCACCGTCGCCGGCGAGCTCAACGACGAGACGCTCGGCGAGTGCGACATCATAGTCCTTGCCTGCTATCCTAAAGGATGCATCGAGTGGCTCGAGGCCCACGCTCAGGCGCTCGCCGACGCCACCGACACCGATGCCATCATGGGCCCCGTGGTGATCGACACCGTGGGTGTGAAGGGCATCGTGTGTGAGCGGGCCTTTGAGCTCGCACGAGAGCACGGCTTTTACTTTGTGGGCGCACACCCCATGGCGGGCACCCAGTTCTCGGGCTACGCGCACTCCCGCGCCGACCTGTTCCAGGGCGCACCGCTCGTGCTCGTTCCGCCCGCGGTAGACGATGCCCTTAAGCTGGAGCTCTTGGGCCAGGTGCGCGAGATGGTGCGCCCCTTGGGGTTTGGCAAGTTCAGCGTGACCACCGCCGCCGAGCACGACCGCGTGATCGCCTTTACAAGCCAGCTCGCACACGTGGTGTCCAACGCCTACGTAAAGAGCCCCACCGCCCAGGTCCACCACGGCTTTTCGGCCGGTAGCTACCGCGACCTCACCCGCGTGGCCCACCTCAACCCGAAGATGTGGTCCGAGCTCATGATCGACGACGCTGACGCGCTCGCCTTCGAGATCGACCATCTGATCGATTCGCTCGGCGCCTACAGCCGTGCGCTCAAGGACCGCGACCAGCGCTATCTGGAAAATCTCCTTGCCGAGGGCGATCGCATCAAGCGCGCACTCGACGACGAGAGCGCCCACTAGACCACCCATCACGCCAGGTCGAAAGGACCATAGCTTATGGCGATTTCCATCGATATCGACACCGCACGTCCCTACCAGGTACACGTGGGCACCTTTTTGCTGGAGCAGGCAGGGCCGCTCGTTCGCGCCACCGCCGGAGGCACTCGCGCCATCATCGTGACGGACACCAACGTGGGTCCGCTCTACCAGATGCCCGTTAAGCAGAGCCTGGAGGCGTCAGGCTATGAGGTAAGCATCTGCACCTTCGAGGCCGGCGAGGCACACAAGCGCGCCGAGACCTACGTTGCCATTCTTGAGTTTGTGGCCGAGCACGAGCTTTCGCGTTCCGACGTGATCGTGGCGCTCGGCGGCGGCGTCGTGGGCGACGTGGCCGGCTTTGTGGCCGCCACCTACATGCGTGGCTGCAAGTTTGTGCAGATCCCGACGAGCCTGCTCGCCATGGTGGACTCGTCGGTGGGCGGCAAGACGGCCATCGACCTGGCCGCCGGCAAAAATCTCGCCGGAGCCTTTTGGCAGCCGAGTGTTGTTATCGCCGATGTGGGATGCCTGGCCACCCTCACGCCCGAGCAGTTCGCTGACGGCTGCGGCGAGGTCGTCAAGCACGCCGTGATTGCCGATCCAGAGCTTTTCGCGGAACTGGAGAAAACCCCGCTCACGCTGGAGCTGCTAAACCGCGACGTGGCTCGCGTGGCACTCATCATCGCCCGCAATATCGACATTAAGCGCGCCGTGGTCGTAGCCGACGAGCGCGAAACTAACCAGCGAAAGCTGCTCAACTTTGGGCACAGCGCCGGACATGCCGTCGAGGCCTGCGAGCACTTTGAGCTGGGACACGGCAACTGCGTGTCGATCGGCATGGGCATCATCACGCGTGCCGCGGCCCTGCACGGTATTTGTGACACCGAACTTCCCGGCCGCATCGAAGAGCTCTGCGCCCGTCATGGCCTTAAGACTCGCTGTGAGCTTTCGGCCGATGCCATCTTTGCCGAGGCGCTGCACGACAAAAAACGCGCCGGTGACACCATCGACCTGGTGATTCCGCACGGCATTGGCCGCTGCAGCATCGACCGCACGCCGCTTTCCACTTTCCACGAACTCATTGCCGAGGGCCTCGGCCAGAAGGGAGACGCTTCCGCATGCTAGCCCGCATCACCCCGTCCCCGCTTAAGGGCACTGTTCCCGCCATCGCGTCCAAGTCGATGGCGCACCGCCTGATCATCTGCGCCGCGCTCGCCAACGGCGAGACGCACGTCGCCTGCAATACCACCTGCGCCGACATCGAGGCCACGGTCCGCTGCCTCACGGCGCTCGGCGCCCGCATCGAGACCGTCGAGGATGGCTTCCAGGTCCACCCCACCATGAAAAGCGTTGAATATGGACTGCTCAAGGCCCTTGCCGGCGGTACGCTCGACTGCGGAGAGAGCGGCTCCACACTACGCTTTATGCTGCCCGTCGCCTGCGCGCTGGGAGCCGAGGCCACGTTTGTGGGCCAGGGCCGTCTGGGCGCCCGCCCGCTCTCCCCGCTCTCGGACGAGATCATCGCCGCCGGCTGCGACCTGCAGGGTCTGGGCAGCTTTCCGCTCAAGACGAGCGGCCGCATGCGCCCGGGAACCTTTGCGCTGCCGGGCAATGTGAGCTCGCAGTACATCTCGGGCCTACTGTTGGCGGCCCCGCTGCTGGCCCAGCCCTCCTGCGTGCAGGTGACCGGCCTCATTGAGAGCCGTCCCTACATCAACCTGACGATCCAGGCCATGAAGGCCTTTGGCGTCGAGGTCAACGTCGAGCGTATTCCGGCCAAGGACGGCAAACCCGAGGTCACGAACTTCCGCGTGAGTAGCGGCTCGTACCGCACGCCCGGCAACGTGGCTGTCGAGGGCGACTGGTCCAACGCCGCCTTTTGGCTATGCGCCGGCGCCATCGGCTCCGACCCCATCACCGTCGAGGGCGTGTCGCTCAGCTCCGCGCAGGGCGACCGCAACGTACTTGCCGCGCTCTCGCGCTTTGGCGCCCGCATCGTGCGCTCCACCAACGCCGCCACCGTGCAGTCCGACAAGCTCGCCGGCTTTGAGATGAGCGCCCACGACATCCCCGATCTGGTGCCCGTTATCTCTGCCGTGGCATCGCTGGCGCAAGGCCGCACGTTCATCCGCGATTGCGCCCGCCTGCGCATCAAGGAATCCGACCGCTTGGCCACCACCACGCGCGAGCTCACCGCACTGGGTGCGCAGGTGCGTATTGCCGGCGACGATCTCATCATCAAGGGCGTCGACACCTTTACCGGCGGCGAGGTCGATTCGCACAACGACCACCGCATCGCCATGATGGCTGCCATCGCTGCGAGCCGTGCCACCGGCGAGGTCGTGATCCACGGCGCCGAGGCCGTCAACAAGTCCTATCCCGATTTCTTCGACCACTACCGCCTGCTGGGCGGCAAGGTCACGCTCGAGGAGGAATAGCATGTCCTCGACCTTTGGCAACGTTTTGCATCTGAGCATTTTCGGCCAGTCGCACTCCCCTGCTATCGGCTGCTCGCTCGACGGCATTCCCGCTGGTATCGCCGTTGACCAGGAGCAGCTGCAGGCCTTTTTGGACCGTCGCGCCCCCGGTCGCGACGAGACCGCAACCAAGCGCCGCGAGGCTGACGCCGCGCACATCATCGCCGGCGTTGTAGAGGGACACACCACTGGCGCACCTATAGCCGCGATTATCGAGAACACCAACACGCGCTCCAAAGACTATTCCGAGCTGCGCCGCAAGCCCCGCCCCGGACACGCAGACTTTCCCGCGCGCGTGAAATACCACAACATGCACGACGTCGCCGGCGGCGGACACTTCTCCGGCCGCCTGACGGCCCCCCTATGCATCGCCGGCGGCATCGCGCTGCAGGCACTCGAGGCCCGTGGCATCAAGGTCATGGCGCACGTCGCGCAGATAGGCGGCATTTCCGACCTGCCTATGGACGACATGACCTATCGCGAGGCCGACCGCAAGGCAATCCTTACGAACGACCTGCCCTGCATTGACGCCGCCGCTGCCGGCCGCATGCGCGAGGAAATTCTGGCCGCGCGCGACGAGCTCGACAGCATCGGCGGCATCGTGGAATGTGGCATCTACGGCCTGCCCGCGGGCATCGGTGACCCCATGTTCGACGGCATCGAGAACCGCATCGCACAAATCGCGTTTGGCATTCCCGCCGTGAAGGGCGTAGAGTTTGGCATGGGCTTTGCCGTAGCAGCCATGCGCGGCAGCGAGAACAACGATCCGTATCGTATTGATGCCGAGACCGGCGAGATTGCGGTCGAGTCCAACAACGCCGGCGGCATCCTCGGCGGTATTTCGACCGGCGCGCCCGTCATGTGGCGCATGGCAGTAAAGCCGACGCCCTCGATTGGCCGCGAGCAGCAGACGGTGGACATGGACGCTATGGAAAATGCCGAGCTCTCGGTCCACGGCCGTCACGATCCCTGCATCGTCCCGCGCGCCGTCCCCGTAGCCGAGGCAGCCGCCGCCCTCGCGATTTGGGACGCCCTCCTCGAGGACGCCGCCCAGCGCTAAAAATCTCCGGGGGCCAACTCCGGCCCCCACGCCCACCCAGTGATTTTTCTGGGACGGGGATTAATAAATCATTGTGTACCTAATGATTTTTTAATCCCCGTCCCAGAAAAATCACCGACACGTGAAAGGGGTCCCTATGGACCTTGCTGACATCCGCAAGACCATCGATGACATCGACACCACGCTGCTCAATAGCTTTGTCAAACGCATGGACATTGCCACCGAGGTCGCTAAATCCAAGATCGAGATGGGCAAGGCCGTCTTTGACCCCGCCCGCGAGCGCTCCAAACTCAACAACCTCGCCAGCCGCGCACCCGAGCGCTACGAAGCCCAGACCATCACCCTGTTCCGTCTCCTCATGAGCATGAGCAAGGCCGAGCAGCAGCGCTACATCAACGAGCTCAAGGGCATCACGGTGTCGCAAAAGGCCCATGCCACGGCCGCAGCCTTTGACACGCCCTTCCCCCAGACGGCCACCGTCGCCTGTCAGGGCGTTGAAGGCGCCTACAGTCAGATCGCCGCGTGCAAGCTCTTCGACGTGCCCGATATCGCCTTCTTTGAGACCTTCGAGGGCGTTATGCGCGCCGTACGCGACGGCTTTTGCGAGTTTGGTGTGCTACCCATCGAAAACTCCACCGCAGGCTCGGTCAACGCCGTCTACGACTTGCTCGCCCAGTTCGACTTCCATATCGTGCGCTCGCTGCGCCTCAAGATCGATCACAACCTGCTCGTCAAACCCGGCACCAAGCTCCAGGACGTGCGCGAGGTCTACAGCCACGGCCAAGCCATTGCCCAGTGCGCCGGCTTTATCGCGGGCCACGGCCTGCATGCCACCAAGTACCCCAACACCGCCATGTCGGCCGAGATGGTCGCCAACTCCGAGCGCACCGACGTCGCCGCCATCGCCTCGCGCAGCTGTGCCGCGCTGTATGGCCTCGAGATGCTGGAGCCCAATATCCAGGACTCAGACAACAACTACACGCGCTTTGTCGTCATCAGCCGCGAGCCGCGCGTCTACCCCGGCGCCAACCGTACCTCGCTCATGATCACCACGGCCAACGAGCCGGGTGCCCTCTATCGCGTGCTCGAGCGCTTCTACGCACTCAACATCAACCTCATCAAGCTCGAGAGCCGTCCCATCCCCGGGCATGACTTTGAGTTTATGTTCTACTTTGACCTGGATTGCCCCTTTGGTAGCAAGGCCCTCGACGACTTGCTCGACTCCATCGATGACGTGTGCGAGAGCTTCACCTACTTTGGCAGTTACACGGAGGTGCTCTAGATGACCGATGTCGCCGCAACCCGCCCCTACGGCGTGCTGGGCCGCATGCTGGGCCACAGCTACACCCCGACCATCTACAAGGAGCTCGCGGGGCTAGAGTATGTGCGTTTTGAGCGCGAGCCCGAGGACCTCCAGGCTTTTATGACGGGTGACGAATGGGAGGGCACCAACGTGACCATCCCCTACAAGCGCGCCGTCATGGAATACCTGGACGAGCTGAGTCCACTCGCCGAGCGTATGGGAAACGTCAACACCATCACGCGCCTGCCCGACGGCCGCCTGCGCGGCGACAACACCGACTACTTTGGCTTCCAATGCCTGGTCGAGGAGCTAGGCGTAGAGGTTGCCGGTAAGAAGGCCCTCGTGCTCGGCGCCACCGGCGGTGCCGGCACCACGGCCAGCATGGTGCTCGACGACCTGGGCGCCATCGTCGTACCCGTGGGTCGCACGAGCGAGGTCAATTACGACAACATCGCGCAGCAGTCCGATGCCGCGCTGCTCGTCAACTGCACGCCTGCCGGCATGTTCCCCCACTGCCCCGGTGCTCCCTGCACACTCGAAGGACTCGATGCGCTCGAGGGCGTCATCGACATCGTCTATAACCCTGCCCGCACGGGTCTGATGCTCGAGGCCGAGCGCCGCAGCATCCCCTGCATCGGCGGCCTGCTCATGCTTGTTGCCCAGGCGGCACAAGCTGTCGAGCGCTACACCGGCCAAGCCACCCCGCGCAAGCGCATCCTGGATGTGACGGAGCGGCTGTCCCACCGCGAGCAGAACATTGCCCTGATCGGCATGCCGGGTTCGGGCAAGACCCGTGTGGGCGAGCAGATCGCCCAGCTCACGGGTCGCGAGCACATCGACTTGGACGCCGCGCTTGAGGAGCGCCTGGGGATGCCCTGCGCCGACTTTATCGTCGAGCGCGGCGAGGCAGCCTTCCGCGAGCAGGAGACGGCGGAGCTGGCCGACATCTCCAAGCGCAGCGGCCTGGTGCTTTCCACGGGCGGCGGCGTGGCCACACGCGACGAGAACTACCCGCTGCTGCACCAGAACAGCCAGATCGTGATGCTCAACCGCAAGCTCGACGAACTCGCCCATAAGGGTCGCCCCATCACCGCCCGCGATGGCATCGATAAGCTCGCCGAGCAGCGCATGCCGCGCTACCGCGCCTGGGCCGACTACATCATCGACTCACGCGACTGCGCCGCCAACACCGCCCGCGCCGTCCTCGACACCCTCCCACCCGCTCTCTAACAAAAACCACCACAAAGGGGACAGGCACCTTTGTGGTGGTTTTTCATTCCGCCTCACCGCCCGCCTAACCACAAAGGAAGCAACCATGAAAGCACTCGTCATCAACGGCCCAAACCTCAACATGCTCGGCATTCGCGAGCCGGGCATCTACGGCAGCGACAACTACGACCGCCTGGTCCAGATCTGCCAGGAGGCAGGCGCCGCGCAGGGCTTTGACGAGGTCGAAGTCTTCCAGTCCAACCACGAGGGCAGCATCGTCGACAAGATCCAGGAGGCATACGGCAAGGTCGACGGCATCGTCATCAACCCGGCTGCCTATACGCATACGAGCGTGGCGATCCTCGACGCGCTCAAGGCCGTCGCCATCCCGGCTGTGGAGGTCCACATTAGCGCCGTCGAGACCCGCGAGGACTTCCGTCAGGTGAGCTACGCCCGCCTAGCATGCTTTGCCACCATCACCGGCGAAGGCCTGCAGGGGTATGCGCACGCTCTGGAGCTGCTGAGGGAGCGTCTCAAATAGTAAGGCTGCAACACTGCAGATAATTAGAAACAGTGGGGAGGACCAAGTTGGTCCTCCCCACTGTCGTTACGCCTTCTTAATCACGTACGCCAATCCAATATCGCAGGCACAGCGCACAATCGATGCGAAGAGCCACGATGCCGGCAGTGTCATAAGCAGAGGCATGGTCTGCCAAGGGATAAACCAATCAACCGCATGGATTGCGAAGATGGCAAGGCTAGCCTGCCCACAAAACACGAGTCCTCGCCCAAAAGCCCCCAAAATCGGCATGGCCTTCATCTTTTCAATCGCCATAGAAACCCAGCACACGCAGTAACTGCCAGCGAGAGCGGCAATCGTGGCAATGACAAAGCCATCCACGCGGCGGCTCGAGAGCTCAAGTCCGCTCAAAGCCGCGAAAGTAAGCCAAACAACATCGAAGCCAATAAACAGCAGTGGCTTGTCCACGCTCGGCTCCAGCCCCCTATGACGAACCGTATAGCCAGCCCACATCAACAGGACGATATAGCAGCTCAGATCCAGATCGAGCGGCAGGTAAACACCCAAAAGGCGAGACACGCTCAGCCCGCAGAAGGCAATTACGGCACAGGCGGCGCCCTGGTAAACAACTCCAACCTCGCGTCCATCAAACAACAGCATCAGAGCATTAAACAGCAACCGTGACGTAAACAGCGCCGCCAGAAACCATGCCATGCCGACGGCGGCAACGCCAAGCCCAGGCACATCAACGCCAGAGGCAAACACAATCGTCTCAAGTCCCGCAACCAGCGTACCGCCCGTCAAAGGAGCGCCGCCCATCAAAAACGTCGGTACCTGCCACGCCAACGCAAGAACCAGATATGGCACTAGAAGACGCGGCACCGATCCGCTCAGCAGCTCACGCCACGGCTTAGGCCTGAATGTGTACCCGGCAAGAAAAAAGAACACCGGCATATGAAAAGAGAAAATTGCATGTCGCAAAGGAGAAGGATTTGGAACAGTGTGCCCCACAATGACCAGAATAATTGCAATGCCCTTAGCAATATCAATCCAATCGAGCCTTTTACTGCTCATAGCACGCCCTTCAAAACTGCAGCAACAAGAAAAAAGCCCAGACCACCAAGCGGTCTGGGCTTAATAAACGATGGTGCTCCATGGCGGATTCGAACCGTCGACCTTGGGATTAGAAGTCCCCTGCTCTATCCAACTGAGCTAATGGAGCAAATGACCGCACGCCCAGCCAAGCAACTCAGCCAAGCGCAAGTAATTATAACCTAGTTGAACTGCTCGCGGTACGCCTTGCAGACCTCATCAACCGGGCCGTCCATGCGAAGGTCACCCTTCTCAATCCAAACGGCACGCTGGCAAATGCGCTCAACCTGGTCCATGGAATGCGAAACAAAAAGAACCGTCACGTCACCGCTCTGGATAAAGTGTTGAATTCGCGCCTCGCACTTTTGCTGGAAGAACACGTCACCGACGGACAGCGTCTCGTCAACGATCAGGATATCGGGCTCGGTGATCGTCGCGATTGCAAAGGCAATGCGTGCAACCATGCCCGAGGAGAAATTCTTTAACGGCATGTCGACAAAGTTCTGAAGCTCAGCGAACTCAATAATGCCGTCAAAGTTGGCATCGATGAACTCCTTGGTATATCCGAGCAGAGCGCCGTTCAGATAGATGTTCTCACGGGCAGTCAACTCAGGATCAAAGCCGGCACCAAGCTCAATCAATGGTGCGATATTACCGTGAACCTTAACGCTGCCCTCACTAGGCTCAAGCACGCCGGCGATGATCTTGAGCATCGTAGACTTACCGGAACCATTGGTACCAACCAGACCGACAACTTCGCCGCGATGAATATCGAACGAGATATGCTTAAGTGCCCGAAACTCTTCAAAGAACAGCTCGTGCTTGGCAAGCTTAATAAAGTACTCCTTGAGGTTGGTCAGCGACTCGGACGCCATGTTAAAGATCATGGTGACGTCGTCGACCTCGACAGCCAGAGGCTGCTCGCTGTAATCAACAACAGATTCAGTCATCACAGCACTCCTTAGATGTAGAGGATAAATTTGCGCTCAGATTTATGGAACACAGTGTAGCCAATAACAAGCGCAAGGACCGCCCAAGCGACGCACATGCCAAACGTCACAAGCGAGGGCGTCGTCTGGAACAGGAAGATATCGCGCATAAACTGCAGGTAGTTGTACATGGGGTTCGCATACATCAAGATACGCACGAGATGCGGCATTTGCGCAATATAGTCAGTCGTCCAGAAGATGGGCGTAATGTAGGTCCATGCCGTAATGACAACGCTCCACAGATGCATGACATCGCGGAAGAAAACCGTAAGGGCAGAGAGCATCATGCCCAGGCCCATGCAGAAGCACATAAGCAGCAGCAGGCAGACAGGCAGCAAAATGAGATGCCAAGAAGGCATAACGCGGAACCACAGCATAACGATGGCGACGGCGACCAGCGAGAAGGCAAAGTTGACCAGCGAGAAGAGCACCTTCTGCACCGGGAAGACCCAGCGGTGCACCTTAACCTTCTTGAGCAGAGGGGCAGCGCCAACGATCGACGTCAGGGCCTGGTTCGTAGACTCTGACATGACGGCAAAGGTAACGTTACCCACGATCAAGTACAGCGGGTACATCTCGGGCGTCATTGAGCCATTGCGGCCCTGGCCAAAAATCGTCGAGAACACGATGGCCATGACAATCATCATCAGCAACGGATTGAGCACCGACCATGCGACGCCCAGAACGCTACGGCGATACTTGATCTTAAAATCCTTGGTAACCAGCTGGCGAAGGATAAACGCATCCTTCTCAAATTCATTCTTAGCAAACGTCGCAGGCAGACTGCGAGTTTCTTGTTGCTTTGTCTGATCCGACACGGATGCAACTCCTTTACTCGTAATCGTTGACAAACGAACAGTATAGACCCACCCTCAACGCCATAAGGCGGCGTTGCGAAACTGGAAAACTATCCCACAACATCGTTTTCGGAACGTCTTCCATCAGACAGCATGCCGCGAGCGACCACCACAATCACAACAGGGAGACCAAATTGAGCAGCCACGATATAACGAGGCCAATACCAAATAGGACTGGCAATAAAGAGCGTTCCGTACAACAACAAAAAGGGCAAAAGCGGCAAAACAAGTCTTGCGCGACCACATGACACCAACAGTGCTGCCGAAAACATGAGCAACCAAAAGACAACGGCGCCAGAAATAGACCAAGCGCTCAGTCCAATCGCCACATCAACATCATCGCCGAGGGGCACAAGCAAGTTGCGAAATGTAACTCCCGTAGAAGCCTTTGCGTCGGCCACAAGGTTATACGGAACACCCATGTGAAAGTTTTCGGGAAGGCCGTCGGCACCCATTACGTTTGGGGCCCAAAAACCAAACGTCTGCAGCTCCCACGCCTCAAAGTATATCGATGGGTTACGCGAAAGCATCGAGGCCCAATGAGCCCAGAATCCATCCTTTAAATGGTCCGAATTAAAGTCATCGTTCCATTTAAGCGGATCGATAATACTGGGGTGGTAAACCTCTTTGTAACGATCAAGCGGAAGCAGCTCGTTCATATAAGAACGGTCGGACTCGGACATATCGCCATCGAGCGCGGCAACGCGAGCCACCTGAGCAAGCGGAATACCCACTGACTCAACATCCTCCGATGGAACAACGCCCATAGCCGAGTACACGGGCCCCGTAATAACCAAGCATGTGACAAGCGCAAATCCAAGAGATACGGCCAAACGAGAGGCAGACTTCATCGGGGCAATGCAGCCGAGTCGGTCCAAAGCTACAGCTATCGCAAGCACCACGAATAGCGCAGCGCAAATATACAAACCGTTATTCCGTAGAAGCATAACGCCCAACGCTAGGGCACCAAAAACGAGCAAACGCAACGCGCTCGACCGGGAATCCTTTCCCGTGACGGCATCGGCAAGCATGGTCACCATCAAGACAAGACAGCAGGAAAACAACGGGTCTTTCCAAAGCGCCACAGAATAAAGAGCGCGATACCGTGACAAGCCAAAATAGACTACGAGCAGCCAAGACCAGCGAGAGGAGACCCCCAAGCGGGAAGTCACCCAAATTGAAAGATAGCCAAACGTGCTGGCAACACAGGCCATCTGAAGCACCGTTAGCAAGGCAACGCCCACCGAAGGGCTCATCCCCATGAGGCCTGCAATTTTGATACAAGCAGCCATCATCATGGTGAATGCAACCGGATGATGGTTGCTCAATGGGTTCCACCCCATAATCTGAGCGAACGACGAGAAGGTATCCCCAAAAAACAGGCCGGGACAATACCTCAGGAAGAACGGGAGATACAAAAGAAATATCACTAGAGCACGGACCGCAACAGATAGGAGTCGAATGGACGAGTCACCATCATTAGTCCGCAGCGAGTCATTGCAGAAAACACAGCAGCGGCAACGACAAGACAGCTGAACAAGCACCGACAAGACCCAAAAGACCAGCGCCGACATCACCCAAAAAGCAACAGAATCAATCGCGGAATATGGCTCAATATAGTTCTCGTAAATCCCGCCGGCAATCACCGGTTCAGTCACACGAATATGCGCTCCCAGCACAAGAACAAACGAAAATACAAGGGAAATCACTAAGCAGCAAGCTCTACCAAAAACCGACGGAAATGCAAAATCCCTGCACGCAAACTTATTGAAATTAACCAATGATGCGATTATCGCAACACATGCCAAGACAGATGGAAACAGGTCGAAGGAACCACTACAATACGTCACCGTAGCGATGCTTGCTGCAAACAGCAAAACAGCACGTGTCACATCTAATAACCTGAACTCTCGAATCAATGCGCCCATCCTAACCACGAAACAAACGATTCGATTGTACGCGACCAAAGGAACCTTCATGGCCGAGCAAACGATTGCCGTTATTATCCCCTGTTACAACGAGGCAGTCACCATCGGAAAGGTCATCGACGACTTTCACCGCGAGCTTCCGCAAGCGACGGTCTATGTCTATGACAACAACTCATCGGACGATACCTCACGCATCGCCGCCGAGCACGGCGCCACGGTCCGCTTTGAGCCCCGCCAGGGAAAGGGCAACGTGTGCCGCCAGATGTTTCGCGACATCGACGCCGATTGTTACCTGATGGTCGACGGCGATGACACCTACCCCGCCGAGGCGGCGAAGGCCCTCTGTGAGCCCATCCTTAACGGCACGGCCGACATGACCGTAGGCGACCGCCTTTCCAACGGCACCTATGCCGAGGAAAACAAGCGCGCCTTCCACGGCTTTGGCAACAATCTAGTTCGCGCCATGATCAAGTGGATCTATGGCTACAGCTTCGATGACGTTATGACGGGCTATCGCGCAATGAGCCGCCCCTTTGTCAAAACGTTCCCCGTGCTTTCCGAGGGTTTTCAGATCGAAACCGAACTCTCCATCCATGCCGTCGATCACCGCTGGCGCATCAAAGACGTGCCCATTGAGTACCGCGATCGCCCCGAAGGATCCGAGTCTAAGCTCAATACCGTCAGTGACGGCATCAAGGTCGTCGCCATGATCGGTACGCTGTTCAAGGACTACCGTCCGCTCAAATTCTTCAGCCTGGCCGCGCTTCTGTTTGCGATTATCGGCCTCGCCCTGGGCATCCCCATCGTCGTCGAATATTTCCAGACCGGTCTCGTCCCCCGCTTCCCCACCGCAATGCTCGCCGCATCTTTCATGTTCCTTTGTGGCCTGAGTCTCGCGACGGGGCTTATCCTTGATTCCGTTGCAAAGGTTGAGCGTAAACAGTGGGAGGTCAACGTGTATAACACATATGGCCGCAGCATTCCCTCCAGCGCAAATAAAAACGAGAGGTAAATCGCATGCCACTCATTTCCATCGTCGTGCCATGTTACAACGAGCAGGAATCGCTTCCGATCTTTCTCAAAGAGCTCGATGGCGTCGTTCAAATCATGACCCAGCAAGACCCCTGCATCTCCTTTGAAGCCGTCCTCATCGACGATGGCTCAGCGGACAAAACGCTCACCGTCATGAAGGCGGAAGCCGCGGCGGCGCATCCATACGCCATCCGCTGGCACTCTTTCTCGCGCAACTTTGGCAAGGAGGCGGCACTGTTTGCCGGACTCCAACATGCAAAGGGCGACTATGTCGCTACCATGGACGCCGACATGCAGGACCCGCCCTCGCTCCTGCCGCAGATGTACGAGATCTTGCAAACCGAAGACTGCGACAACGTCGCTACGCGCAGGACCACCCGCAAAGGCGAGCCTCCAATCAGGTCGTTCTTCGCCCGCATGTTCTACAAGATCATCAACCGCATTTCCAAGGCGGACATCGTCGACGGCGCACGCGACTTTAGGTTCATGAAGCGCCCCATGGTTAACGCCATCGTCTCCATGGGTGAATATAACCGATTCTCCAAGGGCATTTACGGCTGGGTGGGCTTCAAGACTAAATGGCTCCCCTACGTAAACGTCAACCGCGTCGCAGGCGAGACCAAGTGGAGCTTTTGGTCGCTACTCCTCTATTCCATCGACGGCATCGTCGCGTTTTCCACGGCGCCGCTCTCCCTCGCCGCTCTCACGGGTATCGTTTTCTGCCTCATCGCCATTCTGGGATTCGTCGTCATCCTGGTCAAAACACTCGTTTGGGGTGACCCCGTCGGCGGATGGCCGTCGCTCGCCTGTCTCATAACGCTGTTTGGCGGCATGCAGCTTCTGTGCTTAGGAATCATCGGTGAATACTTGGCGAAAGCCTACTTGGAAACCAAGCGACGTCCCATCTATATCATTCGAGAATCCAACGAGGAATCTGATGACACGGTCCAATAAATGCACGTTCAAGAATGTAGCATTCTATGCTGCCTGCTTTACGTTTACCGCCACGCTCTTTGTCGCACTTGCAGCGGCGGGGCACGTCTACCCCTTTGGCGACAACTCGTTTCTCGCTAGCGACCTCAAGTACCAGTACATCGACTTCTTTGCTTGGTTCCGGCGCGTCCTTTTGGGCGAGGAGAATCTTCGCTACTCCTTTTCTCAGGGACTGGGCATGAACACGTGGGGGCTCTATAGCTACTATCTCGCCAGCCCCTTTAACCTGCTCTGCGTACTGTTTCCTCAAGACAAGCTGACGCTCTTTGTGTTTGTTATCACCGCGCTCAAGCTCGGCTGCATCCACATCAGCAGCGCTTGGTTCCTGCAAAAGCGCTTTGGCCTACCCAAGCCCGCAGCATTCCTGCTTTCTCTCTCGTTCACATTTTGCAGCTGGACCATCAGCAACCTGCGCAACCCGCTCTGGATCGATTGCCTCATCCTGCTGCCCATCTGCGCCTACGGATGCCACGAGCTCATCCGTAAGCAGCGCATGATCCGCCTCGTCATCGCAACGGCGCTCAATGTCATGTTCTGCTGGTATACGGCCTACATCAGCATCCTGTTCCTCTGCATCTTCGTATTGGTCGAATTTATCGATTATGTTACAGAAGAAGGATTTAGCTGGAAGCTCACGCTCGATCGGGCCCTGCGATTCGCCGGGGGTATCGCGCTTGGACTGCTCCTGTCCGCATGGACCTTTTTGCCGACCATCCTTGCCATGTCCAAGGGCGGTCCCGTTCTGGCGCTCGGCCCCCTACTTAAAACCAGCCTCAAATCGCTCATCAGGGGCTTTCTTCCCTGCATGTGGGTAAACAACGATAGCACACCGCAGTTCTATTGCGGCATCATCATGATGCTGCTTGCGGCGAGCTTGCTGGTTAACCGCACGGTTTCAATCAAGACGCGTATCGCAACACTCGTCGTCACGATAACCTTGGTCGCAAGCTCCGTTTTGAGCCCGCTCGAGTACATCTGGTGCGGCATGCGCGTTCCTAACGGATTCTACTCGCGCACGGCATTTTTGCTTAGCTTCTTTGCGCTGTGGGCCGCAGGATACGCGTTGCAGAAACTCAATGAGCGGCCAACATTTCGTCGAGCCCATCGTCCGGCCATTATCATGCCGCTCCTGGCACTCACGGCAATTGAACTATTTACCAACGCCCATGTTATATGGAACCAGCTGTACACAGGCTATTCCGAAGAAGCCAACAGCGCCTATGTCGCCACCGCAACCAACACGATCACAGCCATTCAAGGCCAGGATTCGGCGTCTTTCTACCGTATCGACCGTACGATTACGCGCGCCGATAGCGCCGCCCTCAACGAAGGCCTGGCGCTTGGATACAACCAACTGTCTTCATATTCGTCGGCAAACAACCCGCAGGCAATTGCACTGCTCAACTCCCTTGGATACAGCAGTGTCGGCGAGTTTTCGACCCGTTATGCCGAGCCCATTCTTGCCGTCGATGCCCTACTGGGAGTCAAGTATGCCATTCCTGAGAACGCGCCTGCGGGATACGTTTCGGCCAAAACGAATCAGGCGGACTCCACAAGCGCGGTGTACGAGAACCCCTATGCGCTCAGCATTGGCGTCGCAGCCTCAAGCGATATCCAAAACAGCACGCTGAAGATCGAGGACCCCTTCGAAAAGCAGAACGACCTCTACAGCAAAATCCTAGGCCGCGAGGTCGAGCTCTATACCAAGATCGAGGCCACGAGCACAGAGAATAGCGATAGCTTAAAGCAATGGAACGTCACCGTGCCACCGGGTTTCCTCGGGTATCTCTACATCAACAAAGATGCAACCGCCGGCAGCTATTGGCCCGTCGCACTTACCATCGACCAGCGAACGATCGAAAACGAAGCCTGGAGATTCGACAATAATATCCGTCAAATTGCAGGCGCATCGGATTCCGCAAGTCAGCATACGGTGTCAATCGGAGTCGCAGAGGGCTATACCAACATGCCCCAAGACAATCAGCCGGTCTTTTACGCACTCAATCTAGGAGTATTTGAGCAGATCATCGACAAGCTTAAGACAAACGAGTTTGTTCCGACAGTTTTTGAAGACGGCAAAATCGAAGGCGAGTATACCGCCGAGGATGACGGTAACTTGCTGTTGAGCGTTCCGTATGATGAAGGCTGGACGGCAACAATTAACGGAGCCGCCGCAGAGCTGACGCCCGCCGCCGATAAGGGCTTGTCATGTCTGAGCGTGCAGAAAGGCGCGAATAAGATCGTGATGAGCTATAGGACCCCGGGAGCATTTGCGGGGCTTGCAGTCAGTTTGGCGACCGCCGTTGCCCTTGTTATAGCGAGGTTATACACCACACATAAGAAAAGCCGCCGTTAACAAGCGGCGGCTTTTACTCTCGCAAATTAAATAGAGACTAGAGTGTCTTGAGGTACTCCTCCAGCTCTTCCTCCCAGTCGGGCATGTGGAAGCCGACCGACTCGAGCCTGGACAGGTTGAGTGCGGAGTGGACCGGGCGCGGGGCGATGGGGTTCGAAGCGTTCGCGTAGTAGTCGGCGGTGCTCACCGGCACGACCCTCTCCCCGTTGCCGTTGGCGGCCTCGAAGACGGCGCGGGCGATATCGGCCCAGGACTTGACGGCGCCGGAGCCGGTGCAGTCGTAGGTGCCGTAGGGGGCCTTCGCGTCCAGCACGTGGAAGATGGCCGCTGCCATGTCGCGCGTGAAGGTCAGGCGGCCCAGCTGGTCGTCGACCACGGTGACCTGCTCGAGCCCGTCCTCGGGGTCGGCGACTCGGTCGGACAGCGCCTTCATCGTCTTGACGAAGTTGTGCCCCTCGCCGATGACCCAGCTGGAGCGCATGATGTAGTGGCGCGGGCAGCCGGCCACGGCGATGTCGCCGGCTGCCTTGGTCTGGCCGTAAACGGACAGCGGGCTGAGCGGCTCGTCCTCGGTGTGGACCTCGGCGGCGCCGTCGAAGACGTAGTCGGAGGACACGTGGACCAGGGTGATGCCGTGCCCGGCGCAGGTGCGGGCGAGAAGCGCCGGGCCGGTTGCGTTGGCCTTCCAGGCGGTCGCGCGGCCCTCGGGGGTCTCCGCTTTATCCACGGCAGTGTAGGCGCCGCAGTTGATCACGGTGCCGTAGAGCGACCAGTCGTACTGTGCGTAGGCGTCCGGGTCGGACATGTCGAAGGTGTCGATGTCGCAGAAGTCGAAGTCCTTCGCCACGCCGCGCTCCTCGGCCAGCGCGCGGACCGCGCGGCCCAGCTGGCCGTTGCAGCCGGTGACGAGCGTCCTCTTGGGCGCCATGGGGACGACGTCCTTCAGCATCGGGTGGTTGAGGTCGGCCTCGGAGACGGTGGCCTGCTCGAGCGGGATCGGCCACTCGATGGCGAGCTCGGGGTCGGCGAGGTTCACGAAGGTGTAGGTCTTCTTCAGCTCGAGGGACCAGTGGGCGTCCACCAAGTAGGTGTAGGCGGTGCCGTCCTCGAGCGCCTGGAAGGAGTTGCCCACGCCGCGCGGGACGTAGATGGCCTTGGACGGGTCCAGGGTGCAGGTGAAGACCTTCCCGTAGGTGGCGCTGCCCTCGCGCAGGTCGACCCATGCGCCGAAGACGCTGCCGCGGGCCACGGAGATGAACTTGTCCCAGGGCTCGGCGTGGATGCCGCGGGTGACGCCGCGGCTGTCGTTGTAGGAGATGTTGTTCTGGACGACGCGGAGGTCCGGGATGCCCAGGGCGGTCATCTTGGCGCGCTGCCAGTTCTCCTTGAACCAGCCGCGCGAGTCGCCGTGGACGGCGAGGTCGACGACCTTCAGGCCCTCGATGCCGGTCTCGGTGACGGAGAGGTCCTTCTCGAATGCGATGTCTGCCATGTGGGAAAAGCTCCTATCGAAGAGGTTGGGTAACCGGGGGCGCCCGCGCGGGGACGCAGGATCATCCCCATGCCCTGCGGCCCCGCGCGGGCGCCCCGCGGTGCGGTCCGTCGGGGTTCGGCCTACTGGCCCTGTGCCCGGTAGCGGGCCTCGGTGGCCTCCTTGGCCGGGCGCCACCAGGACTCGTTCTCCACGTACCAGTCGATCGTCTGCTTAAGCCCCTCTGCGAAGTCGGTGTGCGCCGGCCTCCAGCCGAGCTCGCGCTGGAGCTTGGTCGAGTCGATGGCGTAGCGGCGGTCGTGGCCGGGGCGGTCGGCGACCCAGTCGAAGTCCTCGGGGTCGCGGCCCATGGCCTCGAGGATCATGCGCAGGACCGTGATGTTGTTCTTCTCGCCATTTGCGCCGATGAGGTAGGTCTCCCCCATGCGGCCCTTGGTCAGGATGTCCCAGACGGCCGAGGAGTGGTCCTCGGTGTGGATCCAGTCGCGGACGTTCTCGCCCTTACCGTAGAGCTTGGGGCGAACGCCGTCGATGATGTTGGTGATCTGCCTGGGGATGAACTTCTCCACGTGCTGGTAGGGGCCGTAGTTGTTGGAGCAGTTGGAGATCGTGGTGCGCAGGCCGTAGGTGCGGGTCCAGGCGCGCACGAGCATGTCGGAGGACGCCTTGGTCGAGCTGTACGGCGAGGACGGCCTGTACGGCGTCTCCTCGGTGAACTTGGCGGGGTCGTCGAGCTCCAGGTCGCCGTAGACCTCGTCGGTGGAGACGTGGTGGTAGCGGATACCGTATTTGCGGACGGCCTCAAGCAGGCGGAAGGTGCCCTCAACGTTGGTGCGGAGAAAGGGCTCCGGGTCGGCGATGGAGTTGTCGTTGTGGCTCTCGGCGGCGTAGTGCACGATGGCGTCGTGGCCGGGGACCAACTCATCGAGCAGCCCGGCGTCGCAGATGTCGCCGACGACGAGCTCCACGCGGTCGGCCGGCAGCCCCGCGATGTTCTCGGGGTTGCCGGCGTAGGTCAGCTTGTCCAGGACGGTCACGTGCACCCCGGGGTGGTTGTCCACCACGTAGTGGACGAAGTTGCTGCCGATGAAGCCGCAGCCGCCCGTGACGATGATGTTCTTCGGGGAGAAGGTCTCCTCTGCCATATGAATGTCTCCTCAGTTCCTAGTACTCGCGCGGGCTGTTGACGATCTCGCCGGCGGCGACCTTCTTGAGGTGCCGGCCGTAGACCGACTTGCCGTAGGCCTTCGCGGCCTCCTCCAGATCGGCTGTCGTGATCCAGCCGTTCTCCCAGGCGATCTCCTCGGGCACGGACACGGGCAGGTCCTGGGAGTGCTCGACGGCGCGGACGAACTCCGCGGCCTCGTGCAGGCTCTCCATGGTGCCGGTGTCCAGCCACGCGTAGCCGCGGCCCAGGGTGACGACGGACAGCGTCCCCTCCTCCAGGTACATCTGGTTGAGCGTGGTGATCTCCAGCTCGCCGCGGGCCGAGGGCCTTACCTCGTGCGCCTTGGCGGCCACGTCGCCCGGGTAGAAGTACAGGCCGGTGACGGCGTAGGAGCTCTTGGGCTCGGCGGGCTTCTCCTCGATGGACACGGCCCTCCCCAGCGCGTCGAACTCCACGACGCCGAAGCGCTCGGGGTCGTCCACGTGGTAGCCGAAGACCGTGGCGCGGCCCGACTCGGCGTTCTGGACGGCGCGCGTCAGGTGGCGGGAAAGGCCGTTGCCGTAGAAGATGTTGTCGCCCAGCACCAGGGCGCACGGCTCGCCGGCGATGAACTCCTCGCCGATGGTGAAGGCCTGCGCCAGGCCGTCGGGGCTCGGCTGCTCGGCGTAGGACAGGTTCACGCCGTAGCGCGAGCCGTCCCCGAGCAGGCGCTCGAAGTTGGGCAGGTCGGTCGGCGTGGAGATGACCAGGATGTCCCGGATGCCCGCCAGCATGAGGGTGGACAGCGGGTAGTAGATCATGGGCTTGTCGTAGACCGGCAGCAGCTGCTTGGAGGTCACGAGCGTGAGCGGGTACAGGCGGGTGCCGGACCCGCCGGCGAGGATAATGCCTTTCATGTAGTCCTCCGTGTCATTTAACTCATTTAGTTACGACTTATATAATAAGCTCTATCGGTCATATTAATTAAAAATATATGAGCGGTACCCATTGAACAGGGCATCTAATTGCCTCGGCACGGAAAGAGCGACCATAACGTGAAGATTTATATCGCAGCGCATAAGCACTTTAACATTGATGCAGAGGTGCCTTACCAGCCGCTCTTCGTCGGGGCAAGCTTCATTCCAGAAGAAAACCGTCGAGCTGGATGGCAGTACGACGATCAAGGCGACAATATTTCCCAGAAAAACAAACACTACTGCGAGCTTACCGGCCTCTATTGGATATGGAAGAATTCTCCTGAGTCAATAGTTGGGCTCACGCATTATCGAAGGGCGTTTGAGTCGCCCAGCAACTCGAAGCAGATGCTCAGAGACTATGAAATTGAGAATATTCTTGCTAATTATGACTGTATTGTTGCAGCCAAAGAACCCTGCACAAGCTCAATCGGGTGCAACTTAATCACTGTTGCCGAGCAGTATAGAATGATCCATTCTTCGACAGATCTGCTACATGCAAGGGAAATTATCAGGACGAAACGCCCTGACTACTTGGACGCTTTTGATGAAGCAATTTGCGAGGGGCACTCTTTTTCACCCTGCAATATGATTATTTGCAAAAAGGAACTGATGGACAGATATTGTAAGTGGCTTTTCAAAATTGAAAAACAACTTGATAAGCGGATTGACTATATAAGTGGTCGCGATAGCTATCAGCAAAGGATGCCTGGCTTTATCTCAGAACGACTGCTCAACGTTTTCCTTAGAAAGCATGACTTAAAATGCTATGAATGCCGCATCTTTAACCCAGCAAATAAAGATGCTCTCACAATCGATCGATGCACGTGGCCTCGGACAAGACCCCAGCTTACATGTGATTCCTCCGCTAAGGCCATATTTAACGGGGTGGACTATTCATCGGTATTTAATTATTCCTTTTATGTAAATCATTACGAAGATCTCTTCGATAGATATAAGAACGACCCTCTAGGAGCTTTGGAACATTTCATTGCAATTGGCATTAATGAGCATCGAGTTGCACATCCTCATTTTTCTATTGGCTCTCTTTTAAACGGAAACCCCGATTTACGAAAAAGGTGCAGCAAAAATCTCGAAGCGGTGCAAATGTATATAGCGGACCCTAAAGCGTATGAGCATCCAATTGGATATGAAAACATTCATCTGCTAGACGAGCAAAGCAATTCAACTATGGCTACATGGCATGAACGTCGAATTGCAGCAGCGCGCATTCGATACCAGGAAAGAATCGAAAGGCTACCTGTACTGGGTTAATTCAACGAAAGAAACTACTTGAAATCTGAGTGAAGTAGTAAATGTATCTTTAGTGCTACGGAAAGGTAAATTGAAATGAAAATTAACGCGGATTGCATTTGCCGTGGAAGCGGAAAGATGTATATTCTCCTAAAAAATGTAGAGGTAGATGCATCAAGTATTCAGGTGACTGCATCAAAGAGCGACGGGACAACGATACCGAGCTCAATCTATCCATACGAATCAAATGATAATCAATACGTCGTAGTTCTTCCCGACCTGGGAACTGGTGATTGCGATATTCAGATTAAAGATTTGAGTGCGCAATATGCCTACGCTGCCATTAAAATCTGCTTTAGCAAGGCAAAATGGGCGTCAAGATTAAACTACAAAATTAAGAATGAATTGTCCCACTCTATTAGGAACTATGATGATAAGCATGACTTGGATGTAGCAAGCATGCGTTTTCACGAGTTTATCGAAGATGGAGACGAGGCCATTCTTCGCTGCTCAGTTAAACTCCCTCAGCGCAACGACAACAAGATAGCCATCAAGTGCTTCGATATTTCAATGACTCGCATTCAGATTGAGCCGATTACCACCGATGACATTACGATTCCACTGTGGTTTGCCCCAGATAAAAAACGCCGTGAAATTCAATACTCGATTCGGATTCCTAATAGCACAAATAGGTTAATCTTCACAATCGAAGACGACAACCATCCGAGCTTCAACAGCTTTGCTGTTGCGGATAACGAAGAGCTTGAAAAGCTGCGCATTTTAACCACATCGAAAATGAAGCCTATTTCAATTGACCCATCTGCATATCCAAAATGGCTCGATCAACACAAGGCAAGCTCGGCAATGCTCGAAAAACAATCGATGGTCACCTTCAAGGAAATGCCATTGTTTAGCATCGTCGTCCCCCTATTCAACACACCCGAAAAACTGTTCAAGGAAATGGTGGAATCGGTTCTTAAGCAGAGCTATTCAAACTGGGAGCTCGTGCTAGTCAATGCAAGCCCAGATAACAGCGCGCTTGTAGATATGGTCGAAACTGCTAAGAATAAAGACGTGCGCATTAAGGTGATAGAGCTGGCAAACAATTCCGGCATTTCCAAAAACACTCTTGCCGGGACAAAAGAAGCGAAAGGAGATTTTATTTGCTTCTTGGACCACGACGATACTCTAGAGCCCTCGGCGCTTTATGAATACGCGCGTGCAATTAATGCTGAAAACAATACTGATCTTATTTACTGCGACGAAGACAAACTGTTTGCCAATGGCAGCTATGGAGATCCGTTCTTTAAACCAGATTTAAGCATCGACTTGCTGCGAAGCGTTAATTATATTTGCCATTTTCTTGCAATCAGAAAAACACTATTCGATTCTCTGGAGTACGGCGACGAGCAGTACGATGGAGCTCAAGACCACGACTTGACGCTTAAAGCGATAGAAAACGCACGGAATGTGGTACACGTGGCCAAAATTCTGTACCACTGGAGAATTACCGAAAACTCAACTGCAGGTGACCCGAACTCAAAGCTATATGCATGGGATGCTGGCGTCAAAGCCGTACAGGCCCATTTGGACAGACTTGACGTTTCAGCAAAGGTTTATCGCGGAAACGACCCCTTCACATATAAAGTTACCTACGCAGTTCCAGATAGTCATCCACTTGTATCAATCATTATTCCGACAAAGGACCATCCCTCTGTTCTCGATACGTGCATTAAGTCGATCATTGAACGATCAACCTACGATAACTACGAAATCGTCATTATCGAAAACAACAGCGAGAACCCAGAAACATTCGAGTACTACTCTGAATTGGAGAAATGCTATCCCGATACGATCCGCATCGAATATTGGGGTGCAGAATTCAATTTTTCAAAACTGATGAACTTTGGCGCTAGCAAAGCAAAGGGCGATTACCTTCTCTTGTTAAACAACGATACAGAAGTTATAACTCCAAACTGGATTGAAAACATGCTGGGCATTTGTTCGCGAAAAGAAGTTGGCATCGTAGGCGCAAGACTTTTTTACAGCGATGATACCCTGCAACATGCTGGCGTCGGCATCGGCGGAATTGGAGCCGGCCACCTCGGAAAAGACTACCCCAGAGGAAAATGGGGTTACTTCAATCTATGCGACCGCACACAAGATTTAAGCGCAGTAACCGCAGCATGTCTGATGACTAAGAGAGCTGTTTTCGACGAAGTCGGAGGCTTTAGAGAAGAACTGGCTGTTGCTTTTAATGATGTTGACTATTGCCTCAAAGTGAGAAGTCACAACTATCTAGTTGTATATACACCCGATACCGAGCTGTATCATTACGAGTCGTTATCACGAGGCTATGAAATCAGCGATGAAAAGAAAATGAGATTCCATAGGGAATACTCACTGCTCAACTACCTATGGCCAGAGTATTACGTGAAGGGTGATCCGTATATAAACAGCAACATCGTCAGCGGGAATTTGTATTATCAAATTTAAAAACGCTTATGACACTTTAATTCTGAGCAGGTAAAGGAGGAATAAGGGGCTGTCGGTTAAACCGACAGCCCCTTATTCCTAATAGGTTAATTTATAAAGAAAGAACCCGTTTGCTGAACCTAATTGCGTAATTTGCAATTCAACAGATGAATACTCTGTCAAATCCCTACTAGACATAACGTACTTCACATTAAGCTGCCTTAAATCATCTTCAGTCAAATTCACTGTGAAGAGATCATCCTGCGTGGAATTAAATGACGTAGATGGAGCGAATACATTAGCAACGATATGAGCATACCTGTTGTATGCGTACTCGTTCTCGTTATTATCATCGATAGAATTCCAACGCGATAGATCGGGATAAGCATTGGTGGAGTTAATTACAGGCGCTCCATACGCAGCGCAAAGATTGGCAACTGTCCAAGAACCATCGACAACCCATTTATCTGAATAATCACTCTCTTCCACAAACTGATTAACGAGAGACTCTAAATTCGTATCTGTTAGTGGAGCCGCACCGATTTGAATTGGATTAATACAGAGCCCTGGAATTACTCCGAAGCAAATCGCAAAAGCAACGAATAAACCAGTGCATTTTTTTCCAAGAATAAAGGAGCAAAACGAAAGGCACGAAAAAAGACAGAACAATATAAGCATCAACAGATACAGCATCCTTGCAACAAGATATTTAGCAGAAAGAAGGATGAAAACCTGGAATGCTGAACTCAGAATAAGACCAATTATTAAGATAATCGGCAAATAACCAATGGAGCTGTTATTCCCTTGGGACTCTTTAGCCTTTTCGACAGAAATCAAAAATAGGAGAAGTTCGAGGTAACCAATAGGAAACAATAGTCGCAGAACAGGGACGTTATACATTAAGGTCATTCGAGATAGAAATGACGGAAAACCAATAAATGCAAAGACTAGAAAAAACAATTGAAGTGCCGTAAGCACAAATAACTGCCAATCTCGCCTTTTAATAAAACAGAGCAGAGATGCAAGCGTTCCAAGAGGGAAGAAACAAAGAATGGTTGCAATTTCGCATTCATTTGAAACCAGCGGTGAATCAAAGGCATAAAAGAGTGGAATTGCATAAGAAAAAAGTTCGGGAAGTCCGCTTCCGCCTGTTTCAAAACGCGCACCAGGATAAACGGTATTCATAACAGATGTCATTGCTTCAGAGGACTGGAAGAATGAAAGGAATATTAGTCCCGCTGAGATCAACAGGCAGAATACTAAAACAAAAGTATCACTTAGCGACCATGCAAGAACTGAATGTTGGGCGTTATATTTTAATGTTTGATAATACTCTATTGTTCTAAAAACACCCATCAAGGCAAAAATGAAGAAAAATGGGACCATCCAGGCAGGGTACAAGAGCATTATGTAACAACCACATAGCCATGCTATGGCAGCTATCGCAATAACCCTGATATTCTTTTTTCGAGTAAAGAGCGCCTTATCCAACAACAAGACAAGGGCTTGTCCATAAAGAATCACCTCGCCCGTGCCCCACCATTGAATTAGTGGCGAAAAACAAAGCAAGCATGAAAAGAGCAAGCTGAGCGGCTTTGACTTAATAATGAGAAAGGCACAGTCAAAAGAGACAAGGACCATTAGACATAGTTTCGCGGACCAAGCAAACGCTAGGCCGAATTCAAAACCAAATAACAAATAACCCCAAAGCACTGGTCTAAATAACGTAATTACGCTCCAGCAGGCAGCGCCATAAACCATCCGGACATCCGTTAAATCTCCTCTCAGGATTTCCGAAATTGGAGCATAGCCATTATGGGATTGAGAAAGCTGAAACAGAGTTCCAACTGAGAACTCATCGCTTCGAAGGGACCTCGGTATACCCCAAAACGGAGTACCAGCGTTTTCAGGGAGCATAATGCTCCACATTCCAAGCGATGAACCGCTGATTTTAAAAGCAACGGCAAGTATCGCAACAGTCATACCGATTAGCCATCGATATTTATACAAAAAATCGCTTTTATACTCTACCAATTTGATTACAGAAATGACAAATATAATAGTCAATCCAGCAACAAATAGAACAGCCATATCGTCATTAAGCATCGGGTTGGCAATTGTAAAGCCAACCGTGCCATAGAAAGCATCAATGTAATTAACGAACAAAGACAGATATATCAGTGCAAAAGATAACGGCAGGGCAAAAATACCGACATGGTAAAGGCGATACAAGCCGCTGCACACACGATGCTTTCGAGCTTCCGCTGCTAAATAGTTATTCATACAGTTAATCTAAACTCCGTCTTTAATTAATCCTGCTGATTTCGCAAAACATCATTCTCATTTTCAAGAATCGCAATACGTTGGGTTAAGTTCTTGCAAGCCGTAACGAGTCTGCTAATCGCAATACTGAGAGATAAAGAAATCATCAATAAAAGTACTACAGCAACAAGAAAAGCGAAATTCGATGGGCTAATAAACCCAATACAATCTGAAATTCGATAAATCAACTCCGGAAAGCAAACGCTAAATAGTGCCACAACACACAGGCAAAGCCATAGTAGCGAGTACTTTAAAAGTAGCTTTCCTTTACCGACTAAGGAAACGACATAAAAGAAAAGGCCACTAAAAATTACTACAGCGCCCACGCGAATTATCATACTCATCAGTGAGCCGCCTTTCTATAAACAAAACAGGCCATGGAAATTGCAAGCGAAACCTTAATCATGTAATAAATTGAAGAAAAGCCAGAAATTGATGACACTCCGCCCTGCCTCTCGCGCATAAGTACAGGAACCTCAACCACCGAAAGACCAGTTTTTAATGCTGCGGCAATAGATTCGGGCTCTGGATAATCATCTGGATAGTCCCTACAGAACAAATCTATAGCTTTTTTGCCGCACGCGCGAAATCCAGAAGTAGGATCTTTAATCGTCTTTCCGGTAAATAATCTCAACCAACCAGAAAGCCATCGGATACCTACTCTCCTTAAAAATGTAGACTGAAAACCTTCCGTGGGAACGGCAAATCTGGAACCGATAGACAAATCGGCACCATCAATAATCGGCTCGATTAAGTTCCCAATATAAGAAGGATCATGCTGGCCGTCACCATCAACCTGAACATCAATGTCATAACCATGCCTGAACGCATATTTATGACCGGCTTGAACAGCACCACCAATGCCCAAATTTTGCGGAAGGTCAAGGACATTAAATCCATGTTGACGGCAGATGGATAGAGTTTTATCGGTTGAGCCATCATTCACCACTACATAATCATAGCCAGCTTCAACAACCGATGAAACAGTCTGTACGATATTGGCTTGCTCATTATAGGCAGGAATGATTACCAGCACTCTCAACATTTCATCCATTAAAACCCCAACGATCCATATCGGACCTATATTGAAAATAAAACCTGCTTAATTTTATCCAAACAAACCAATCTCGAGAAATGCTCACGATAATAATTGAAGCCATTAGATCCTAAAGCTTCAATAGCATCTTTATTCATTGAAGCAATTTTTACCATATTATCAGCAAGCGCATTAACATCTGAGGGATTGGATACAAACCCGCATTCAGCAGAACGAACCGCATTGGCCCCTTCGCCGCGCATTACAGCAAGTATTGGTTTCGAAGACGCCATACAACTTGAAATCTTCGCCGGAATAGTAAGCTCTAGTTCGGGATTGTCGGCGAATGGTGCAATCATTGCCGTTGCAATATCTGAATACATGGGCACAACTTCAGGATCAACGCGCCCAATAAACAAAATGAACTCGCTAAGCCCTTTATTTGCAACGGTCTTCTGCAATTCCGCTCTGGACATGCCATCGCCAAGAATTAGCAGCCTCATCTCAACAGAACTATTTTTGATTGCATACGAGAATGCCTCAATAACTGTGTCAAGACCCTGTGCGGGAGTTATTGATCCGGCAAAAAGGAAAACACACTGACTTCCAAATTGCGATCTCAGCTCCTGTGAAAAACTCTTTTGCTCGTAAACCTCCTCACAGTGCTGAGGTATTACACTTATCGAAATATCCGGATTCAAAGGTTTAATCCTATGAAATAAGTTGTCGGCCAAAGAGTCACTCAAGGCAATCAGCTTATTACAGGCAGCATACTGCTTGTCGCAAAAAGATTTGGCAAAAGCTCTCAGAAAGCTATTTTGGACGTTTAAAACGGTGTACAAATTTTCGGGCCAAATATCCAAGACATAGGTGACAAGAGGGCATTTATTTCGCCATGCAGCAAACCTAGCCGGAATTATCATCAAAATAGGACTTGTATTATAGCAAAATACAACGTCGTAATTGTTTTTGAGCCTTAACGCCTTGAAAGATGCAGTAATCGGCCAGCTAATATAGTTCAGGAAAATGCGGACCGAAGTGTTTCCCTTTCGGCGTATTTCACCAGACCGAAAGACAGACGCACCGTGGTAATCATCGTGACGATGGCCGCAGTAACCATATCCTTCGGCCCATTCGCCTGAAGGATAATTTGGAATACCGCAAAGGACGTCAACGCTTGCACCGTCTTCAATAAAGCCATCGACAATATCACTGATTCGAAAAGTCTCCGGGTAAAAATGCTGCGTCACGACAAGTATTTTCTTACCAGCGCATGAGCTAGTCATTAAATGCTCTTCCTCCACACCATCTTGTCCACGACGCCTGTGTAGCTCTGGATGATCTTGACCACCTTGGTGGAGACGGTCTCGTCGGCGTAGTCGGGAACGGGTGCCTCGGGCAGCGACCCCTCCGCGTCTAGCTCGACGGCGGTGTGGACCGCCTGGAGCAGCCCCTTCTCGGAGATGCCGGCGAGCGTGAAGCAGGCCTTGTCCAGCGCCTCGGGGCGCTCGGTGGAGGTGCGGATGCACACCGCCGGGAACGGGCGGCCGAC
>ENA-OQID01000032-OQID01000032.1-human-gut-metagenome-genome-assembly--contig:-NODE-32-length-123358-cov-12.051752_pt1 | contig 123358 bp, 95 predicted proteins | sample MGYA00242567_ERZ504727 | MGnify/ENA primary metagenome ERZ504727 (study PRJEB26092, sample SAMD00036215) | human gut metagenome | host: Homo sapiens | study: EMG produced TPA metagenomics assembly of...
GCTCGACCTTCTCCCTGCTGTACATGCGAACCTCCAGTCCGGACCGCCCCGCGGTCCAACTTTCTGTCCGCACCCCCCTTGGAGCTGTGCTGGCGTTGATTTTTGACGCGCACGAGTCTGATACAATTTGTTCGTTACTGTTTGAATGATATGTGCGCAAAGAACGGCGAGGATTCATCGTGATTAAGGCGGAGCGACAGGATAAGGTTCGTCAGCTGCTCGAGGAACAGGGCACGGTCTCGGTCAAGGAGATCTCGGACGCACTGGGCGTCTCGGATATGACGATCCGCCGCGATCTTGAGGAGCTTGCGAGCCTAGGTGAGATTGAGCGCGTGCACGGTGGAGCCCGTAGCGCGCAGGGCCGTCCACATGCTATGTTGCGCCATGAGTATTCGCACAGCGAAAAGCGCACTAAGCATGCCGAGGAAAAGCTGCAGATTGCGCGCCGTGCTGTGGAGCTTATCGAGGAGGGCTCGACCATCTTTTTGGGTACGGGCACTACGGTGGAAAAGATGGCCTCGATGCTGCCGGCGTGTCGCCTGCGCATTGTGACCAACTCGCTTTCGGTGTTTAACCTGCTCGAGGCGCGCGAGGACTGCGACCTGTGCCTCGTGGGCGGTATGTACCGTCGCCGCACCGCCGCTTTTGTGGGACCAACGGCCGAGGATACCCTGCGTGCGTTGGGCATCGACGCGGCGTTTATCGGCGCCAACGGCATTCTGGATGGCGACGTATCTACGTCCAACATGGACGAGGGCCGTATCCAGCAGCTCGCCTTTAGCAAGGCCGACTCACGCTATCTGATCGCCGATTCCAGCAAGATCGGCAAGCGCGACTTCTACACCTTCTGTCGCTTGGACAGCCTGGATGCCGTGGTGTGCGAACCGGGTATCGCCGCCGAGAATCGTGCCGCCATCGAGGAACACACGCAGGTCATCTGCTAGCTAACGCTATGGGATTGCCAACAGGCGATGCGGGAGGACTTTTACCTCCTGTCATTGTGGGGAATCAACGCGTGAGCGCTACGCGATATGACGCGTAAATGAGGACTCCACTATCAAATTGTCTCAACCTGTGACAGGTAGGGGTGAAATCACCAACCAGATGTTACAGATTGGGGGATTGTCCTGTGCATTTGTCTCAATCTGTAACAGCTAGGACCCAAAAACTCGACTAGATGTTACAGATCGAGATTTTGTCTACCCAGCCATCATCTTTGTCTCGATCTGTAACAGTTAGACGGCTAAAAGCGAGTCAGATGTTACAGATCTAGATATTTCGAACCGGGTGCCCCCGTTCATCTCAATCTGTAACAATTGGGGCCGAAAATCCCTGCTAGATGTTACAAATCGAGACAAACGGCCTGCTCGGGTCGAGCCAAAACAAAAAAGGCCGCATGCGAACCCGTGGAGGGATTCGCATGCGGCCGACAGGGGGTATGCGGCTTGAATTAGGCCATGAGCAGGCCGGTCTCCGCGACGTTCTTGTACCAGTACGCGCTCGCCTTGGGATAGCGCTTCTGGGTCTCGAAGTCGATGTAGAACAGGCCGTAGCGCTTGTTGTAGCCGTTGGTCCAGGAGAACTGGTCCTGCAGCGACCACACAAAGTAACCGTCGACGTTTACGCCGCCGTCGATTGCCTTGAGGATCCATGCGAGATGCTGGCGCATGTAGTCGATGCGAGGGGCGTCGTCGATAAAGCCGTCCTCGAAGTCGTCCTTATAGCCCATGCCGTTCTCGGTGATGTAGATCTTCTTGTAGTTGGGGTAATCGTTCTTAATGCGGAGCAGCAGGTCGTAGAGGCCCTCGGGATAGATGATCCAGTCCCAATCGGTGGTGGGTACGCCTTCGCGCACGCATGACTCGCCCACGCCCTTGAGGAACCAGCGCGAGGAGCCCTTGTCGCCGGTGCCATTGTGGTTGATGTCGTTTTCGCCCTCGGCGGCACGCAGGAACTGACACTTGTAGGTGTTGACGCCCAGGCAATCGTTGTAGGGGAGCGCGGCGGTCAGCGCGGCGATGTCCTCGTCGCGGACGTCGAGCTCGCCGCCGGCGATATGGGCCAGCTTGGTCGCGGCCTCCATGGTGTCGGCTGCATAGTGGCCGCGGAAGGTGGCGTCGAGTACCCAGCGGTTGTTGATGACATCGGCCATGCGAGCTGCCTCGCAGTCGGCGGCGTTGTTGGGGTCGAGGGGATACTTGGGCTCCAGGTTCTGGACAATGCCGATCTCGCCCTCAAAGCCGCCCTCATGGAAGGCGACGACAGCCTTGGCATGGGCCACCATCATGTTGTGCATGAGCTGGAAGGCCTTGTCCAGGCGGTATTTCTCGCCGTGCGGCCAGTTGCCAACGATAAAGCTGCCCTCGGCGGTTGCGGGAATCTCGTTAAAGGTAAACCAGTGCTTGACCTCGGTGAACTCGGCAAAGCAGAACTTGGCGTACTCGACAAAGGCGTCGATCGTCGTGCGCGTCAGGAATCCCTCGCCGCCGTTCTGGTAAAAGGCCTCGGGTGTATCGAAGTGATCGAGCGTGACATAGGGGATAACGCCGGCATTGTTGCAGGTGGCGAAAAGCTCGTGATAGAAAGCGACGCCCTCGGGGTTAATCTCGCCGGTGCCACTGGGGAAGATACGGCTCCAAGCTATGGAGACACGGATGCCGTTGATGCCGAAGCGCTGGCACAGGTCGATATCGACCGGATATTTGTTGTAGAAGTCGCTTGCAGGGTCGGGGGAGAAGCGACCCTGAGCAGCCAGGAAATCGTCCCAGGGCACTTTGCCCTTGCCGTGCGTGCGGGTCTCGCCCTCAACCTGATAAGCGGCGGTGGCGCCGCCAAACACAAAGCCGTCGGGGAACTGCATGGGGTTGGTCATGAGTCATCCTTTCTGTGGGATACGAATAGGGAGAGGTGCCCGAACTGGGGATCCGGGCACCAACAGAGGGAGGAACTAGTCGAGGTTCTCGCGGAGCCACTTGATGGCGCCAGCGGGGTCGCGGGTAAGATCGATATATTCCTTACCGCGGGGAGCGAGCAGCTTAATGCCCAGGCGATCGGTGTCGGCCTTCATGTCGTTGTAGTAGCTACGAACCTGCGGGGCGAGCACGATGACGTCGTACTGGTCCATGATGGCAGTGTGCTGGCCATAGGCGCCTGCAGAGGAAGCGATGTTCTCTCCGGTCTGCGCGGCACCTTCCTTGATGGCATTGGCAAGCATGGCAGAGGTGCCGGCGCCGGCGCACAGGACGAGGACCTTCAGGCCATCGACATCCTTCTTGGCGGATGCTTCGGCGGCGGGCTCGGGCTCGGGCTGATCGGCGACAGGCTTGCTGTCGGCGGCGGCAACAGTCGTCTCGGCGGAAGCGGTAGCCTGCTCGACAGCGGGCGCAGAGGCGTTGTCGGCGATGGCAACGGCACCATTGGACTCGAGACCCAGCTCGGCGGCGCGCTCGGCCTCCTGGTCGCAGAGCAGCTTATCGTATGCCTTCAAGAACGGCAGGTAGATGATGGCGTCCAGCAAGATGATAATCGCGACAAATACCAGGGCAATAAGCTGGAAGTTCGTGGTGATGAAAATGCCGATGGGGGCGGGGGTGGCCCACGGCACCACGAAGGAGAAACCGTTCATGCCCACGTTATCGATAAAGAACTTGGCAACACTCACGTTGACGCAGCCGGCGGTAACAAAGGGGATGAGCATGTAGGGGTTAAGGATCATCGGCGCGCCAAAGAGCAGCGGTTCGTTGACGGCGAAGGCAACAGGAACAATCGAGGCCTTACCGACGGCTTTGAGCTGCTTGGACTTCATAAAGAGAATCAGCAGAAGCGGCACGATGAACGTGGCGCCGGTGCCGCCGAACTCGCCCACGAGCGACATGTTAAAGGTGAGGGAGTGGGCGGGGTGACCACCGGCCAGCAGAACCTGCAGGTTCTCGGCCTGGTTGGCAAGACGGATGGGGTCGATGCCCGGCTGGACGATCGAGGGGCCGTGGACGCCGATGAACCAGAAGAATGCGGTGGCAGCCTGGATAAGGATAAGGCCAGGATAGGTTTCTGCAGCGGTAAAGAGCGGGGAGAGCAGTTTAATAAGCAGCTCAGAGAACGGAACGCCCATGAGGTTGCGCACGACGACATCGATGATGCCGCAGATGATGACGGCGCCGCCAAAGGGGATGATGTCGCGGAAGTTCTGAGCGATGGCGCCCGGGACCTCCTTGGGCAGCTTAATGGTCAGATCGCGCGAGACGCAGAACTTATAGACCCACACGGTAATGAACGCGGCGATATAGGCCGAGAACAGACCGCGCGTACCCATGCTGGTGCAGTCGAAGACCGAAAGCTCGGAGCCGTTGAACTTGGTGGTGAACTGCGTAACGGCGAGCAGCAGCATGCTGCACTGGGCGGCCACCATGGTGGAGCCGTCGTTGAGCACCTTGCCGGCGGGCATGCGACGGTTCATGGAAGCCGTAAAGTTCTTGGCAGTGGTGCCGGCGACCATGATGCCCATAACGCCCATGGTGAAGTTGTACAGCTTGTTGCACCAGTCGATGAGCGGTTGGGGCAGCGTGATGCCGACTACGCCGGGAAGGGTGGCGATCAACAGGAAGATCGAAGAGGTGAGGACGATGGGCATGCACCCAAGGAATCCGTCCTTGATGGCCTGGAGGTAGATGTTCCTCGAGATCTTCTCAAAGAACGGTTGATGCTTTTCGAGCATCTTTACGATGGCGTCCATAGAGCTCCTTTGCTGCTCGATGCGCGATGCATGTGGATGGAACTGGTCGTCGATGGATGGTCAGGACTGCCCGGAAACCTTCCTGCTTAAGGAAGGCATTGCGAAATGACAACGTTGTCATTTCGTTAATGACAACGTAAGACATTTCTGGAAGAGCAACAAGGATATACGGGCGAGCGGTCGATATTGTCCGGTGAATGGTTGATTTATCAGTCAGGCAGGTAGTGTATGCTAGAACGCAAAAAACAAGCGATAGAGAACCGAGCGGAGAAGCAGTGGCAACGATGGACAAGAAAAATGTCTCAATGAATGATGTGGCAGTTGCCGCGGGTGTTTCTCTCAAGACGGTTTCGCGTGTGATTAACGAGCCCGGTAGCGTGCGAGAGTCGACACGCGATAAGGTCCATTCCGCAATGGAAGCGCTCGGGTTTCGAACCAACTTTGCCGCGCGTTCGCTCAAGTTGGGCCGTTACGGGTGCATCGGCGTGGTGCTGTTCCACTTGTCGGGCGGTGCCGTGGACATGATTGACGGTATCGCAGATGCCGCCGAAGAACGCGGCTTTGCGCTCACGATGATCAAAAAGCGGGCGGGGGAGAAGATGACCCTTGCCGAAGCGGCGCGTAGGATGTCGCAGCTGCCTGTTGATGGCATGATCTTCAACCTGCGTCAGATGGTCGATGACTTTGATACTTTTGAGGCACCGAAAGACCTCAAGACGGTGATTATCACGCCGATGGAGCATCCTACCTGCTCTACCGTTAGTGACGATCAAGAGGGTGGCGCGCGCATGGCGTGCGAGTACTTCTTGGATCATGGTCACAAGAACGTGTATTTCGTTTCGGGTAAGAAAGAGTCGCTGTCGAGCCAGTGCCGTATGAAAGGTTGGCGTGCGGCACTCGAGGCGCGTGGCATTGAGCCGCCCGAGCCTCTGCAAGGCGATTGGAATGCGGATAGTGGCTATGCCGCGGGCCTTGTGCTTGCCGATAAACCCGATTGCACGGCGGTCCTCGCTGCTAACGACTGCATGGCAAACGGCGTGATGATGGCTCTACGTGACAAAGGGCTCAGTGTGCCCAATGATGTGTCCGTGATCGGCTTCGACGATGAGCTCTATAAGACGATTCCCAACTCGATTCTGACGTCGGTGAAGTTTCGCCACCGCGAGCTGGGCATCCGTGCGCTTAACGAGGTCGTCGCAGGTCTGGAAGCCCCGAGCTCCAGAAGCCGTACGCTCGTCTCGGGCGTGTTGGTCGAGCGTTCCAGCGTGAAAGACCTGCGGGCGTAGACGTGCTCGGCTCGTTCATCTCAACCCGTAACAGGTAGGGCCGAAAATCTCAGCTAGATGTTACAGATTGAGATCTTTCTGCTCGGGCGTTCTGTTTGTCTCGATCTGTAACAGCTTGGAGCGAAAAACTCGGCTAGATGTTACAGATTGAGACAAACGTGCGGTACGGTCTGCCCAAAAAAGGCCGGGGGCGGCGCGTCGTGTGACGTGCCGCCCCCGGCTGAGAAATGGGGACAGGTTATGTGGGCAGACAACCCCGCAAGCCGCTAGTCCAGACGACGGGTCTGCGCCACGTGCTTGTACCAGTAGGCGCTTGCCTTGGGCGTGCGCTTCTGGGTTTCAAAGTCAACGTAGAAGAAGCCATAACGCTTGTTGTAGCCATTGGTCCAGGAGAACTGATCCTGCAGGCTCCACAGGAAATAACCGCCCACGTTGACACCCACCTCCATGGCCTTGAGCAGCCAGCGCAGGTGCTGCTCGATGTAGTCGATGCGCGGCTGGTCGTCCACAAAACCGTCCTTGTAGGGGTCCTTGTAGCCCATGCCGTTTTCGGTAATGAAGATCTGCTTGTAGTTGGGGTAGCGCTGCTTGATGTAGACGAGCAGGTCGAACAGGCCCTCGGGATAGATGATCCAGTCCCAGTCGGTGGTGGGGATGCCGGGCTTGTTCACGTGCTCGCCAATACCCTTGACGCGCCAGCGGCCGGTGCCCTTCTCACCCGTACCGTTGTGGTGCAGGTCGTTCTCGCCGTCGTAAGCCTTCAAAAAGCGGCACTGGTAGTTGTTAACGCCCAGGTAGTCGTTGTAGAGCGCGGCCTCGCGCATGATTTTCAGATCCTCGTCCGGGATCTCGATGGTGCCGCCCGAGATGGCCGCCAGGCGGTTGGCGCACTCGAGGGTGTCGGGCGCGTAGTCGCCGCGGAACGTCGCGTCGAGCAAGAACTGGTTTTGCAGCACGTGCTCGTTGTTGGCGGCTTTGATGTCGGCGGGGTCGTTCTCGTTGAGCGGATACTTAAACTCCAACGACTGGATGACGCCGATCTTGCCCCTAAAGCCGCCGTTGTGGAAGGCCAGCACGGCCTTGGCGTGGGCGAGCATCATGTTGTGCTCGCACTGGAAGGCCTCGGCCAGATGAGCTTTGACGCCGCCGGGGAAGGTGCCCTCGATGTAGGTGTTGGAGGCGTCGGCCCAGATTTCGTTAAAGGTGAACCAGTAGGTAACCTGGTCGGCGTACTCCTTAAAGCAGAAGGTGGCAAAGTCCACAAAGGCGTCGATGGTCTCGCGGTTGAGGAAGTCGCCCTTCTCAAAGAGGGGCAGCGGCGTGTCAAAGTGATGCAGCGTGACGAACGGCTCAACATGGTGCTTATGGCATTCGGCGAAGAGGTCGTGGTAGAACTGGACGCCCTCGGGGTTGATCTCGCCGGTGCCGTTGGGGAAGATGCGGCTCCAGGCGATGGAGAGGCGGATGCCGTTGATGCCAAACTCCTCGCACAGTTCCAGATCGACGGGGTACTGGTTGTAGAAGTCCGAAGCGGGATCGGGGGAAAAGCGCCCCTGGGCCTCCAGGAAGTCGTCCCAGGCAACCTTGCCCTTACCGTGAGTGCGGGTCTCGCCCTCTACCTGGTAGGCAGCAGTGGCGCCGCCAAAGACAAAGTCCTCGGGAAACTGCGCAGGCGGGTTAGTGACGCTAGCAGGGTTAACGGACATGATGATCCAATCGTCTAAATCGAAGGGCCAGCCGGTCTTGGATGGTCGGCTGGCCCTGAGCGTTACTTACTTCGAGAGTTGCTCGCTTACGAAGGCGAGAGACTTGTCGCCGTTCTGGGAGAGCTCGATGTACTGCTTGCCACGGCAGGCGACGCACTTGTTGCCCACGCGCTCGCAGTCCTTCTGAAGGTCGGCCAGGTAGCTTGCGGCCTGCGGGGCCAGGACGACCAGGTCAAAGTCGGGGAGCATGTCAACGTGGTTGCCATAGGCCTCGGCAGCGGTCTCGAGGTTAATACCGCGCTCCCTGGCAGCCTTGGCCAGCGCGTTGGCGAGCAGGCCCGAGGTACCGCCGCCCTGGCAGAGTACGAGCACGCGCTTGCCGTTGAGGTCGCTGGCGGCCGTAGCCTCGGCAGCGGGGGTAGAGGCGGGAGCGGCATCGGTCTTTACAGCCTCGGCAGCAGCGCCGGCGGCAACGCTCTTGGCGTCAGCCTTGCCCTGGAAGGCGTCGTTGAGCTTGGCGGCCTTCTCGGCGTTCTTGGCGGCGAGCTCCTCCTGGGAGATCTCGGCCTCCTCGGTGCACTTCTGGGCGTCATAGGCACGGAAGAACGGGTAGTACAGGGCAAAGTCGACGACCAGGATAAGGGCGAGCATCACAAAAGCGAGCGGCTGGAAGCCCAGGCCCATGATGGTGCCGATGGGGCCGGGGACGGTCCAGGGCAGGGTATACATAAAGCCGTTCATGCCCAAGAAGTCGATAAAGATCTTGAGGATCCAGATGTTGGCGATCGGGGCAAAGACAAACGGGACAAAGAAGACGGGGTTGAGCACGATGGGCGCGGCGAACAGCAGCGGCTCGTTAACGGCAAAGCACACGGGAACGATGGCGGCCTTACCGACGGCGCGCATCTCCTGGGACTTGGCCAGGAAGCAGAACATAAAGACCAGGACAAGCGTGGCGCCGGTGCCGCCCATGCAGACGACGAAGTACTGGGCACCCTGGGTCAGGACAGCGGAAGCGTGCTGGCCGGCCTGGAACGCAGCCAGGTTGTCGGTCATGTTGGCAACGAGGGCGGCGGCGATGGCGGGCTCGACGATCGAGGGGCCGTGGACGCCCACGAACCAGAAGAGGCTCATGGCGCCGTAGATCACAGCAAGGCCGATGTAGCCGTCGGCAGCGGTGAACAGGGGCTGGAACACCTGGATGACGCCCTGGGCAAAGCAGAAGCCAAAGGCAGCGCGGAAGACGATGTCAAAGACCCAAAAGACGGTGATGCAGACGGAGAAGGGGATGATGTCCTTAAAGGTCTGCGAGATGTTGGGCGGAACCTGCTCGGGCATCTTGACGGTGATGTTGCGCTTGATAAAGAACTTGTAGATGATGCCGGTCACAAACGCAGCGATAAAGGCGGTCAGCAGGCCTTTGGAACCAAGGTAGGTGGTGTTGAAGCCGCTGGCGGCGTCCGTGGCGATGGTGTCGCTCGAAAGGAGCAAGAAGCCGATGATGGCCGCGCACATGCACGAGATGAAGTTGATCTGGTTGTTCTTGGGCAGATCGCGGTTCTGGGCGTCGGCGAAGTGCTTGGCCGTGGTGGCGGCGCAGGCGATGGCCAGGATGCCCATGGAGTAGTTGTAGCACTTCCACAGGGCGTTGTTGATGTCATCGGGCCAGTAGAAACCCCAGATGTTGGGGACCGAGGCTACCAGGCAGAAGATGGACGAGAAGATGATGATGGGGATGACGGAGATAAAGCCGTCGCGAATCGCCTTGAGGTACTTGTTGCGGGCGATCGCGTTGAAAAAGGGCTGGCCCTTTTCGATGATGGCGATAAGTTGCTCCATGCAATGCTCCTAAGAGTCGGTGGGTTAACAACGATGGTAGCTTTTGGCGTTCGGTTGCCAAAATGTTGACGTTGCCATTTTGTGACACAAAATAAGACGCGAACCGATGGTCCCTGTGCCTGCGAACCGTCGATTCCTTGCGCGTAAACGTTTGAGCCGCCCGGTGGCTCTGTGTTTGCACAATGGCAACGTTAACATTTGGGCGACAAAAGCCGTTCGGGGAAGCAAAAATGTCGGTGAACGGTAGGTTTTGGGTGGTGAGCGTATGGTGGGGGAGGCGTTGGATATACTTGAAGACGTTTCATTTGACTGCGCAGGATGCCACTAATGGCATCGTTGACATAGAAAGATCGACCTATGGCCGCTGTTAAAAAATCGGTTTCCGTTAAGGACGTGGCGCGTCTCGCGGGCGTCTCGGAGCAGACGGTCTCGCGCACCGTGCACGATTCGCCCAGCGTGCGCCCCGAGACCAAGGAACGCGTGCGTGCCGCCATGCGCGAGCTGGGGTATCGCCCCAATTTTGCCGGTCGATCGCTGCGCCGTGGCAAGTTTAAGACCGTCGGCGTCGCCATGTTCAACATTACCGGTACTGGCAACCTCGACCGTATGGAGGGCTTTGCCGCCGCGGCCGACAAACATGGCTATGCCATCACCCTCACTAAAGTAGACGGGCATCCGTATACCCTCGAGAGCGCATCGTCGCGCATGAGCGCGCTGCCGGTAGACGGCATGGTTGTGATCATGAACCGCATGCCGGCGGACTTTGGCACCTTTGAGCCGCTGCCTGGTATGCAGACGGTGCTCGTTACCATGCTGGAGCACCCGCTGTGCTCGACGGTCGATAACGATCAGCTCGATTGCTCACGCCAGGTTGTCGAGTACTTGCTGGGGCAGGGACACAAGACCGTGCACTTTATCTCGTGTCCCGAGCGCTCGCTTTCGGGCATGCAGCGCGAGGAGGGGTGGCGCGAGACATTGCGCGCGCATGGCATTGAGCCACCGCGACTCGTTCGTGGCGATTGGACGGCACGGAGCGGGTATGCTGCCGGTCAGGCTCTGGCGGACGATCCGACCTGTACGGCCATTTATGCTTCCAACGACGCCATGGCCTACGGCTGCATTCGCGGACTCGAGTCGCGCGGAAAGCACGTGCCCGAGGACGTGAGCGTGGTGGGTGTTGATGACAGTCTGGGCGACATCGTGCCCGATCGTCGCCTGGCCACCGTGCGCTTTGACAACAAGCGTGTCGGCATGTGGGCAGTCGATAAGATTGCCGGCGCCGAGGGCGTTGTGTCTGGCGTGGAACACATGCTGATCCCCGGCGTGCTCGTAGAGGGCGATACGGTGCGCGATTTGCGTTAGGGTGCGGTCCTGATTGGGTTTCCGTTAATCATGTTTGATATTGTTCGAAATGGTTTGGAAACCGTTCACGGGCGAAAATTGACCGTTCATAGCTTGATATTATGTTTTGCGTTGTTCTTTTTTGTTTGAATGTTAATGTTTCTGCCATACAGAACGCAGCGCGTATGCCCGGACGCGATGCTCTCCATTGGTTCATATGTGAAAGGAACGCAATATGGCAACCAAAGAAGAAATCTCGATGGTTGGATTCGAGATCGTCGCATACGCAGGTGACGCCCAGACCGATCTGCTTGCAGCGCTCGATGCTGCTCGCGAGGGTGATTTTGAGAAGGCCGAGCAGCTGCACAAGGATGCCAGCGATGCGCTCATCGGTGCCCACGACACGCAGACCAAGCTGCTTTCGCAGGAGGCCGGCGGCGGCGAGATGGAGATGACCTTCATCATGGCTCACGCTCAGGACACTCTCATGACCACTATGATCCTGGAGAAGCAGACCCGCTTTACCATCGATGCCTACAAGCGCATCGCCGAGCTCGAGGCCAAGCTCGCCTAACGAGCCCGCACAACCAAGTCCCCTTCCAAAAGCTCTGCTGCAAACTCGCGACAGGGCTTTTTCTTTTTACCCGGTACTTGGGGACGTTCCTTATCTGCCGACAGTTAGGGACACTCCTGCCATGCATTTGATCCTTTGAGGATGGAAGAAAACGGGTTATTAGGTTTGTTGCGGTGCCGACTCGACCCGTCGGTTACAAAACTATGCCGGTTTACTACGATGAATCGTATTCTTTCAACTATGGAAAGAACAGCGTTATCAAAGCCGCAGGTAGAAAGCTTGCCATTTTCTGCTAATAGCAAATGTGGTCGGTCCTATCGGTTTTACGGTAGTAAACCGGCATAGTTTTGAAATGGCACTGTTCGACTAGCAGCGTTATGGAGCTTCTGCACGCCCTCCCGTTCGGTTTTTCGCTGGATGGGTATACTCTCATCCGCAATACAGGCCGGAATGAGGAGGTATCCAAATGCCGGATAACGGGTCAATACAAAAAAGAGGTGCGCACGAGATGGCCCATGGGCGTCCTGTCCAGATAACTGAGCATACGACGGTAACCGAGCTACAGCCCAGCCTGTCCGATGTCGTGTGCGCAAACAAAAAGCTGCAGATTGGCTTTATCGTTGCGCTCGTGGTACTGGCGCTGCTGTCGGGCTTTGTAGCTCGTCCGCATTTCGCCGATACCAAAACATGGGACTCCACCATCGAGGTTATCGACCAAAAGAAGGGCAACGTTTTGGCGCTCACGACCTCGTGCGTTGCCCTATCTGCGGGTATTACCGCGCTGCCGGGCGATACGGGAACGCCAGTCGCCGAGCAGCTCGCGCAGCTTTCAGGCAACCTTGGTATCGTGCTTGCCGTGCTATACCTAGAGAAATATTTGCTTACGATTTTGTGGTCGGTTGGCCTGGGCATCCTGATTCCGTTTGCGCTGGTGCTCTTTGCAGTGTCGCTTGGTATTCACGGACGCTGGAGCACCAGCGGCGTCATTCGCCGCGTGGCAACGCGTGTGCTGGTGGTCGCCATAATTGGCATGGCGTTGGTGCCTGCAAGCGTATGGGTGTCGCAAAAGGTCGACGAAACGTATCGCGTTAGCATCGAGGCGGCCGAGCAAAAGGCGACCGACGCTGCGAGCGCGGCAGATAGCGATAGCTCCAAAACAAGCAAGAAAAAGACCGAGTCCACAGAGTCCAAGAACGTGCTTGAGCAGCTTGCCGACGGTGCCTCGGGTCTCGTCACGTCGGTGACCAGCGGCGCCAAGCAGATGACCGATGAAATTGTGCGGCAAGTGACCGATCTCATCGAAGGCGTCATCGTGATGATCGTGACCTCGTGCGTGATTCCATTGCTGGTGCTCGCGGCGTTTTTGTGGCTGGGGCACGTGCTACTGGGGATTGATATTTCCGGCCCGGCGAACTATCTGACGGGTCGCTTTCTGAGCGCTCCGTCCAAGCACGCCAAAAAGGTGGGCAGTCCGAGTAACTAAAACAGCTGTATATACCGGGGCATACCGCCGAAGGGCGGCCGAGACACGTTCTCGGCCGCCCTTTTGTTTGTTGTGCACATGGTCGCTACGTTCGCGCCGGGCCCAAACGGTCGCCAATCATCCGCGAACGGTATTTGTTCAAAAAAGAACAAAGACAAACAAATTATTGTTGCAGTATCTGTTCGAATGTGTTCAAATAAACATGAACAGTGAAGAACCGCACATTCAGATGCCCGGACCTGAACGCGGTTCAACACTTCCAAACAGAAACTGCGCACCTGCGTATCTCTCAAGGAGGATGTCATGAGGGTTGTAATCGCTTCCGATGCCGACGGTATGTCGATGAAGGAGTCCATCAAGGAGATGCTCATCGCCGACGGTCACGAGGTCGTCGACTATTCCGAGACCCCTGCCGCGGACTTTGTCGATTCCGCCACCGCCGTTGCCAAGGACCTGCTGGAGCACAAGGATTCTCAGGGCTTCGCATTCGATAAGTACGGCGTCGGCTCCTATATGGCCGCCGTCAAGATCAAGGGCATGGTCGTCGCCAACATTTCCGATGAGCGTTCCGCTTACATGACCCGCGAGCACAACGGCTCGCGCATGGTCACCATGGGTCCGGGCGTTGTGGGCACCGAGGTCGCCAAGAAGATCGCCCGCGAGTTCCTGCGCGCCCAGTACGCCGGCGGCCGTCACCAGATCCGTGTCGACATGCTCAACAAGATGGCCTAACGAGAGCCACCGAGAACTCGAACTTCTACCTCAACTTGTGAATTCAGACGAAAGGACGTTCTGATGAAGAAGACCATCGCAATCGGTTGCGACCATATCGTTACGGACGAGAAGATCTATCTGGCCGACCGCCTGGAGCAGGCTGGCTACAAGGTGCTCGACTGCGGCACCTACAGCCACACCCGTACGCACTATCCCATCTACGGTAAGGCCGTGGGCGAGGCTGTTGCCAGCGGCAAGGCCGACTTTGGCGTGGCCCTGTGCGGCACCGGCATCGGCATCACCAACGCCGTCAACAAGGTTCCCGGCGCCCGCTGCGCCCTGGTTCGCGACATGACCTCTGCCCTGTATGCCCGTCGCGAGCTCAACGCCAACATCGTGGGCTTTGGCGGCAAGATCACCGGCGAGTTCCTGATGGCCGATATCATGCTTGCCTTCCTGGAGGAGCCCTACGACAAGACTCCCGAGCACGATGCCCTGATTGCCAAGATCGATGCCTGCAATAAGGCCGACGCCGAGGCTCAGGCCGACCCGCACTTCTTTGACGAGTTTCTCGAGAAGTGGGACCGCGGCGAATACCACGACTAAGGAGGTTCCGGCGTTCTACCGAACGCCAGACCAGTCGACGCTGCGAAGCCATCTGGCGGGCGAACTGCTCTGATAACACTTTTGCTTGCTGAGCTTGTGTGCTTCGTTTTGGCGGTACCCGGCATTCTGCGGCTTTTTAATTGACGGCTCGCGTTTCTGTGAGGGGGCGCGGGCCGGTTTTCTAAACAGGAGTCCAACATGATTCTGACCGTTACCATGAACCCGTCGATCGATACGCGCTATCAGCTCGACAAGCTGATCATCGACGATGTTAACCGCGTGACGCCCGAAAAGACCGCTGGCGGCAAGGGCCTCAACGTGAGCCGCGTGCTGTTGCAGCTGGGCGACGACGTACTTGCAACCGGCTTGCTTGGCGGGCACATGGGTGCCTATATGGCCGAGCTCATGGATGCCGATGGTGTCAAGAATGACTTTGTGCCCATCGCCGGTGAGACGCGCATTTGCCTGAATATTCTGCACGAGGGTAATCAGACCGAGCTGCTGGAGAGCGGCCCACAGATCGTCCCAGCCGAGCTCGAGGCCTTTACGGCCAAGTTCGCCGAGCTTGCAGCGAAGGCTGACGTTGTGACGCTTTCGGGCTCGCTGCCGCGTGGCGTCGATGCCGGCTACTATGCCGAGCTCGTCAAGATCGCCGAAGAGGCGGGCGCCAAGGTGCTGCTCGACACCTCGGGCGCATCGCTGGAGGCCGCGCTGGAGTCCGACGCTAAGCCTGAGCTCGTAAAGCCCAACCTGACCGAGATTAACGGCCTGCTGGGTACGTCCTTTACGACCGATGATGTCGATGCCCTGCGCGAGGCGCTTGCCGCCGATGGCCGCTTTGCCGGTATTCCCTGGGTCGTCGTTTCGATGGGCGCTGCCGGTTCGGTGGGCTTCCACGAGGGCCGCGCGTTCCGCGCCAAGACGCCCGCGATTGCGGCTGTGAACGCGACGGGTTCCGGCGACTCGACCATCGCCGGCTTTGCGCATGCCATTGCTGCTGGTGCCGACGACGTCACGGTGCTCAAGACCGCCAATACCTGCGGCAAGCTCAACGCCATGGATCCCAAGACCGGCCACCTGGTCATGGACCGCTGGGACGAGATTTACAACGGCGTTGAGGTCGTAGAGTTGTAGCGGTTGCGACTCCTAATAGAACGAGCGTGGATAATCTCCCGCTTTTGGTGCCCATACGAGCTCAAAGTGGGAGATTTTCCACGCTCGAGTCATTAGTCGTCGGGGACGTTCTTTAATGACCAGTCGTTTAAGAACATCCCCAATGACTACACTCAAAAAACGGCGCCCGCCGGCGATGTTGCCGGCGGGCGCCGTTGTCTTGAAGACGAAATGATCCGTTTTCCTCCGTCCCCAAGGGATCATTACAGCGAGTCGATAAAGCGCTGCTGGGCGGCGCGGCCGGCTTCGTCCCACTTAAAGACGCCGGCGTTGTCGAGCACGTGGCCGAACACCACGCCGACCTCCTCGTGCAGGATATCGATGGCGTTATCCGCCGTAAGCTCGTCGGCACGGCGGGCATAGACATCCTCGGCCCACGCGGCATGGCTGCGGCAAAGATCATCGCCCTCGAGCGCGCCGGCAAGGTCGTAGCTGACATCGGCTTTGGCCGCCAGCAGGTGCTCGCGGACAGCACCGAGCTCAGGAACCAAGCGCGGCGGCAAAATAGCCAGGCCCATGACCTCGATCAGGCCGATGTTCTCCTTCTTAATGTGGTGATACTCGGCATGCGGGTGGAAAACGCCCAGCGGATGCTCGTCGGTCGTGATATTGCAGCGAAGCGCCAGGTAGGCCTCGTAAATCTCGCCGCCGGCATTGCCGCGGGAGTCGACGCGGCGGATGACGGGCGTCACGGTGTTGTGCGCTACGCCGTCGGTCGTGTGTGCGATAACGCCAACCGACTCATCGGTCCACTCGCGCCAGGCGAGGATAATCTTCTCGGCAGCGTCGAGCAACTGGGCGCGGTCGTGCGAGCGCAGTCGCAGCACCGAAAGCGGCCACTGCAACACGGTACCGCTGACCTGGTCAAAGCCGGGCACGCTAAACTGCGAGACTTCGGTGGCATGCATCATGGGGAACTCGTGTGCGCCGCCCTGGAAGTGGTCGTGCGACAGAATCGAGCCGCCCACGATGGGCAGGTCGGCGTTGGAGCCAATAAAGTAGTGCGGGAACAGGTCGACAAAGTCGAGCAGGCAGGTCAGGCTCTTGCGATCCACGTGCATCGGGCGATGCTTGGAGCTCATGGCAATGCAGTGCTCGTTAAAGTACGCATACGGGCTGTACTGGAAGCCCCAGCGCTCGCCGTCGAGCTGGATGGGGATAACGCGCAGGTTCTGACGGGCGGGGTGGGCGCCGCCGTCGGTTGCGGCGGAGCGTCCAGGGTAGCCTTCGTTTTCGATGCACAGCTGGCAGGCTGGATACCTCTCACCCGTGTTCTTGGCCGCACCGGCCGCGGCGATATCGCGCGGGTCCTTTTCGGGCTTGGACAGGTTGATGGTGATCTCGAGGTCGCCCCAGTTGGTGGGGGTGCTCCATTTGATATTGCGCGCGATGGCGGCGCGGCGCACGTAGCCGGCGTCGCAGCACAGGCCGTAGAACCAGTCGGTCGCGGCGCGGGGCTCGTTGACGCCCATGCGTCCGTTGAACTCCTCGTTTACAACCGAAGGCCTCGGCATCAGCACGCCCATGATGCGCATGGCGATGCGGTCGCGGCCCGATGCCGTGTCCTCGGCAGCACCGTTGGCAACGGCGGCCTCGGCAAGCGCGGCAAGCGTGCTCTCTAGGTCAAAGTCGGGGAGGGTATCGGGGTGTAAGAGCGAGAGTTTCTCGACCTGGAGCGCCCAGATCATGTCGAGCGCCGGACCCGTGGCGCCGATGCACTCCAGAATGGTGTTGTAGGCCCAGATGCGATCGTCCTGTCCGATCATCGATCGATGGATGGCATACTCAATCAGGCCCTGCGCGGCCTCGCGCACATCAGTCATTACAGCCATGCCGCGTAAGCCCCCTTGTCAGAGATGGCGTAGTGACGGGCAGAGCCCTCGCCCAGCCAGCTGTTCATCTTGGTGATAAAGGTGTCGACTAGGTCGAGCGGCACGAAGGCCTGGATGGTGCCACCAAAGCCGCCGCCGTGGATGCGGACGGCGCCGCGGCCGTCAAGCACATGCTCGGCCAGTGCCAGGGCATACATCGAGGGCTGCTCGGAGCCCAGTTTGGCAACGACATTCTGCAGGTACATGGCAGAGCTGGCGCCGGACTTGCGCGTCAGGACCAGGAACTGGTCGATGTCGCCGGCGTTCAGGGCGGCCCAGCGCTTATCGACCAGGCCGTTCTCGTACCAGTAGTGAACGGCGCGCAGGCAGGCACGGTCGCCCAGCTTGGCGCGCAGCTCGGGGAGCTTGGCGTCAAAGTCGGCAACGTCGACCTCGCATAGGCGTGCCTTGCCAAACTCGGCAGCGACGTCCTGCATCTCGCGCGGAACGGCGGCGTAGTCGTCGGTGGCGGCCACGTGATCGGCGCCGACCTTAACGAGCACGAGCGCGTAGCCGTGATCCTCAAAGTTGAGTTCGAGCTTCTGGGTCTTAGGCTGGGCTTGATCCTCAAAGTCCATGTAGGCAAGGCCGCCCAGGCACACAGCGGCCTGGTCCATCAGACCGCAGGGCTTGCCGTAATAGTTGTTCTCGGTGCGCTGGCTCATCTGGGCGAGCGCGACGGGCTCGATGGCGGGTGCGCCCCAGAGGGTTTCCATGGCACGACCGTACGCGGCCTCGACGGCGGCGGAGCTCGAAAGTCCGCCACCCGAGGGAACGGAGCAGGTAAAGGCGAAGTCGAAGCCCTTGGGCTCAACACCAAGTGCTACGACCTCGTGGGCCATACCGCGCACGAGGCTTGCGGACGTGCCCTTCTCGGACTCCTGAACATCCAGCGTGTCGAGCGTAATCTCAAACGTGGGGTAGCCCTCGTCGGCGACGCGGACCTTGTTGGAGTCGGTTGCCACGGCGATGCCGTCAACGGCGACATCGAGCGAGCCGGCGATAACGTGGCCGCCCTCGTGATCGGTGTGATTGCCGCTGATCTCGGAACGCCCGGGCGCGTGCACGTAGAGCACCTGGCGGTCGCCGATGGGGCCAAACTCCTCCTCAAACAGCTTGGTGAGGGTGGCGAGTGTCTTTTCGTCGGGGGCGGTCATATGGGTCCTTTCCTTGACGCCGGAGAGATTGGTCCGTGTCATTATGAGTACGTTAACAATTTTGAGCACCACAAACCAGACGTCGCGGCGCCGCACGTTAATGGGTATGTTAACGTACTCATAACACAACGCATATCTATTTTTGAGAATCTGGTAATCGGTAGATTTTCGGCCGTGAACGGTGTGGCCGTATGGACATATGGAGCAAAAGAACCGCTGATAGAAAAAGTAGAGTACGTTAACATGCGTCCGACGATAGCGGACTTCGGCGCGGGGTGTGTTTCTGCCCGGGCCGACATTCGCACTATTCAGATCCTGCGAGAGCGAAGGTGATTTTGTGGCAAGGCGCCCTTCCAACGATACGGGTACGCGTCCGGTATCCATGGCCGACGTTGCCCGCGCTGCCGGTGTTTCGCAACAGACGGTTTCGCGCGTTGCCAACGGATTGCCCAACGTTAACGAACAGACGCGCCAGCGCGTGCAAGCCGCTATGCAAGAGCTCGGCTTCCGTCCGAGCTATGCCGGCCGTTCGTTGCGTGACGGCCGTTACCATTCGGTCGGCCTGTGCGTCAACGATGTCACCAAGTTTGGCAACCTCTCAATGATCGACGGCATCGCCAGCGCTGCTCGCGAGCATAATTGCGCCATCACACTGGTCGAGATGTCCAAGACCGAGGAATTCTCTCTTGCCGAGGCAACACGTCGTATGGCCGCGCTGCCCGTGGACGGCATCATTATCGGCATGAGCCGTATGGCTCCCGATTTTGAGACGTTCGATCCGTTGCCGGGTATTGGCACGGTCATCGTTACCATGTATGCGCACCCGCGGGTGACCACAGTCGACTCCGATCATTACGGCTGCTCGCTGTTGCTCATGGATCATCTGTTTGAGCTGGGACACGAGCAGATTCGTTATATCGGCGGCCCGTCCTTTTCGGTCGACGAGCAGTTCCGTCGCGCCGGTTGGCAGGATGCGCTCGAGCGTAAGCACATCGAGCCGGTAGAGCCGCTTGAGGGCGACTGGTCTGCCAACAGCGGTTACGAGGCCGGTAGGTACCTGGCCGAACACGATCGCACCATGACGGCGATCTATGCGGCAAACGATCAGATGGCAAATGGCGTCATTGCAGCGCTGCGCGATAGCGGCTTGCGCGTGCCCGAGGACGTGAGCGTGGTGGGCGTCGATGACTCGCTCGACGACTTTGTCGCGCATAACGAGCTCACGACCGTTCGATTCGATTTGCATCAGCGTGGGCGCGAGGTATTCGAGCACGCGGTTCCCAAGGCGGGGGCAACGGACAAAACCGTCGCCATTCGCATCCCCGGTCAGCTCATCGTTCGACATAGCACGGCAGAGCCTCGCGCATAGTTTTTGCAGGTCAAAAGCGGTATATTCCGCATCAATAACAATCGATAAGGATGCCGGTAGATAGCTGTGGCTCTAAAGGCGAGTGTTATGATAGACGGGTTCTTTTGTCTATCTAGGAGGCTTTGCCTGATGGAGATCACCAAGGATATCCGCTACATCGGTGTCGACGATCACGACATTGACCTGTTCGAGGGCCAGTACGACGTGTCCGAGAACGGCATGGCATACAACAGCTATGTTATCTTGGGCGATAAAATCGCTGTCGCCGATTCGGTTGACGCTGGCTTTGTCGACGAATGGCTCGGCAACCTCGAGGCCGCGCTCGATGGCCGTACGCCCGACTACCTGGTCGTCCATCACATGGAGCCCGATCACTCCGCCGGTATCGCCGCCTTTATGGAGCGCTATCCCCAGGCGCAGATTGTGGCTAGCATGGGTGCTTTCCGCATGATGGTCAACTACTTTGGCACCGACTTCCCCGAGCGTAAGATGGTCGTCAAAGATGGCGACGTGCTCGATCTGGGCGGTCACAGCCTGACGTTTGTCGGTGCCCCCAATGTTCACTGGCCCGAGGTGTTGTTCTCCTACGAGGCCACCGACAAGGTGCTCTTTAGTGCCGACGGCTTTGGCAAGTTTGGCGCCAACGACATCGAGGATCCCGAGGGCTGGGCTTGCGAAGCGCGCCGTTACTACTTTGGCATCGTGGGCAAGTTCGGCAAGTTTGTGCAGGCCGTGCTCAAGAAGGCCGCCAATCTGGACATCCAGATCATTTGCCCGCTTCACGGCCCCGTGCTGACCGAGAACCTGGGCTATTACCTCGACACCTACAACACCTGGTCGAGCTATCAGCCCGAGGACGAGGGCATCACGATTGCCTATGCGAGTGTGTATGGGCATCTGAAGGCTGCCGTTGAAGAGCTCGCATCTGCGCTCGAGGCCCGCGGCCAGAAGGTTTCCGTCTTTGACCTGGCTCGCGACGATATGGCCGAGGCTGTTGAGGATGCGTTCCGCTATGACCGTCTGGTGCTCGCCTCTATCACCTATCAGGGCGAGATCTTCCCGTTCATGAGCACCTTTATCCACACGCTCGCCGAGCATGCCTACCAGAACCGCACCGTGGCGCTCGTCGAGGCCGGCTCCTGGGCGCCCACCGCTGCCAAGGTTATGACTAAGGAGCTCGAGGGTATGAAGGACATCACCCTGGCGCAGAACAAGGTGACTGTGCTGGGGTCGCTCAACGACGCCTCGCGCGCTCAGATCGAGGCCCTCGCCGACGAGCTTTCCAAGTAGCGATATTTCGCTTTTAACGCTCAACCACCACAAAGGGGACAGGCACCTTTGTGGTGGTTTTTGTTTAAGCGCCAGCGATGAGGAGATTTGGGCGGGCGTCGTCGACGATCTCGGCGATTGAGGTGGCAACGGCATGATCGGGGTCACGGTCCATCACGATGGTGTCGACATCTGCCAGCTCGGCAAAGCGGTACATGCCGCGTCCGTTAACCTTGCTGGCGTCCATGAGGGCGACGCTTTGATGGGCTGCGGCGATCATAGCCGTTTTGGTCTCGGCCATTTGGGGAAAGTCGGTCGTAAAGCCGCAGCGGGGGACAAAAGCGCCGGGGCACATGACGGCCAGATCGGCGTGGACCATTTGGAGCGCCTGCATGGTAAGTGGACCGTACAGATAGCGATGACCTTTGCGCAGTGCCCCACCCAGCATGACGACATCGACCGAGGGCATGCTCTCGTCGATGTAATCGGCGATGGTAATGTCGGCCGTGATGACGGTGATGCCGTCGCGCTGATCGAGGAGCCGGACGAACTCGAGCGCCGTGGTGCCCGAGTCGACAAGCAGCGTGTCGCCATTGCCGACGAGCTCGATGGCGCTTTGCGCGATGGCCTGCTTGGCGGCGACATTGACGTTGATGCGGCGATCCTGGGTGGATACGGTCAGTCGCTTCTGGAGAGACACGGCGCCACCATGCGTGCGGCGCAACTTGCCGGACTCGGCGAGTGAGTCCAGGTCGGCGCGAGCGGTGACAGAGGATACGCCAAAGGTCTGGGCGATTTCTGCCACCTGCACCGAGGCGTTATGCTCGAGCATCTCCATGATGGCGGCACGACGCTCATCGGCGAAGGCTCGGGTTGTCGCATGGGCCATAGCTGCTCCATTCTCGGCTAAATTTGTAGGAATTGTGTTGAGTCTATTTTCGTTCATTTTCTTTTTGAGTAAGAAAACGCCTTTCGATTACTTATCTTTTCTATAAAAGAAAGACGCTGAACGCCCAAAATTCAATATCGAATACGCCCACTCGGCTCCAATTCCTTCCGTTTACTTTTCAAAAACGACGGTATTGACCTGCATGGGCTCAATATCTCGCGCGTGTAAAGCCGCTGAATTTCATACAATGAGCGCAGTAAAACGCAAGGTAAAACGCCTTGTGAACAACTACGCCCGATGTCCAGATGCGGGCGAGGGAGAGGAGCAAACGCTCATGGCACTTGTTACCACCGAAAAGATGCTCAAGGACGCTCAGGCCGGCCACTACGCCGTCGGCGCGTTCAACGTCGAGAACCTCGAGTTTGTTATGGCCGTTCTGGCCGCTGCCGAGGAGACCAAGTCCCCCGTCATCATGCAGACCACCCCGGGCACCATCAAGACCGCTGGTCTGGACTACTTCTACGGCATGGTCAAGGCTGCCGCCGAGCGCGCTTCCGTGCCCGTCGCTCTGCACCTCGATCACGGCGATGGCTATGACCGCTGCATGCAGGCTTTCCGCACGGGCTACACCTCTGTCATGATCGACGGCTCGCACGAGTCCTTCGAGGACAACATCGCTCTGACCAAGTCCGTCGCCGACGCTGGCCGCGCCATGGGCGTGCCCGTCGAGGCTGAGCTTGGTAAGGTTGGCGGCAAGGAGGACGACGGTCCCGCGGTTGAGGGCGAGAGCCCCTACACCGATCCGGCTGAGGCCAAGGAGTTCGTCGAGCGCACTGGCTGCACCTCTCTCGCTATTGGCGTTGGCACCAGCCACGGTGTGTACACGAGCGATCCGCACATCGAGCAGTCCGTGGTCAAGGCCATCCGCGACGCCGTCGACGTGCCGCTGGTTCTGCACGGCACCTCTGGTGTGCCCGATGAGCAGGTTGCCGAGGCTGTGAAGAACGGCATCTGCAAGGTTAACTACGCCACCGAGCTGCGTCAGGCCTACACCAAGGGCTTCATGGCCTACATGGCCGAGAACCCCGCCTGCTTCGATCCCAAGAAGCCGGCCAAGGAGGGTATGCGTGAGATCACCGAGCTGGTTAAGATCCGCATGACCAACCTCAACTCCGTGGGCAAAGCAGAGTAACAGCAAGGGTACTCCGACTCGCTACATATCCCGGGGAGGGACGAGGGCTTAGTTCCCCAATCGTCCTCGGGCATGCAAAAAGCCTCGCTGCGCACTTCGTGCGGCGAGGCTTTTTGCCCCCTGCGGAAAGATTGGGGAACTAAGCCCTCGTCCCCCCCCCAAGTTGACCTGCTCGAGGTCGTCGCCCTTGTGGCGTTGGGGCTGAAAGGGTGGGGCGCGGGGGTTACTTGGTTGTTAGGGTTAGCAGGTCGTTGGGGGTTTTGAGGTTGTAGGTGGCGTTTGGGATGTCTTGGTGCGATCCCCATGCCGCTCTGGCAAAACTGATCCCTGCCGAAGTTGCGCATTGTTCGTCGTAGACGGTGTCGCCAACGTAGACGACGTTGCCAGGATTCGCGCCCGTACGCCGGAGATATTCGAGCATGGGAGCGGGTGCGGGTTTATGTTCGGTTGTGTCTTCGACAAGGATGATGTGCTCAAAATACTTATCGAAGCCAAGGGGTGCAATTTCTTCTGCGTATTCGTCGCGCGCACGTGAGGAGACGATGCCAAGTTTGCAGCCGCTATCGGCGAGTGTTGCGATGACTTCAAGCAAACCTGGAAACACGCTGATGGTGCTTTTAAAGCTGGCGGCAACTTGGCACCAGCGATCCAACGTTGCCTGCGAGTAGATCCCAAGTTTCTCAAGGGCATCCTTGCCGGGTATGCCGAGGGCAAATTCAAGCTCGTGTCGGGGGAGCGTTTTGCCGGTCTCTTCTTGGACAATCTGGACAAGCGATGATAGAACGCTTTCTTCTGTATCTGCCAATGTCCCATCAACGTCAAATACGATATGGTCAAAGTGCTTCATATGATTGCTCCTCTCTGTTGTTTGCCTGCAAGTTTGATGCGGTGACAGAAGAAAGGCTAGCGGGATTTCTGGCTGGTGCTATCGAGATTCTGCCTCGCTGCTCGATAGCTCGAAGGAGTGCACCCCATTTGTTCTTTAAATACCTGGCCAAGATGGCTTGCTGTTATAAATCCGCATTGGCGCGCGACTGTCTGTACCGTTCGCGTGGTGTGTGCCAAAAGTTCGCAAGCACGGTTTATGCGGTATGCGCGTAGATATGCCGCCGGGGTCGTTCCTGCACAAGTTTCGATAATGCGGTAACACTCTCTTTCGCTTACGCCGGTTGCAGATGCCATCTGGGGCACATCTATAGCGGCTGCATAGTTTGCGCGGATAAAGTCCAGGATTGCCTTGAACTGTACGTCGCGGCCGGTCATCCAAGAGGCGCCGTCGGAGGAAAAGAGCGGTTCGGCCTTGGCGTAAATCTGAATCCAGAGCTCTGACAAGTTATTTCGAAGCGCCATCTCGTTCTGCGGCCGTTGAAGGTCGTGGCTAAAGGAGCTCTTCAGCAAATCGATAAAGGGCATATCGTCGGGATTGGTGGGCGACCATTTGAGCACATCGACGCCTCGACATTGAAGCAATGGGTTGATGTAGCGCTTTTGGAGACGTCCCGCGGGATCGCCGAGCATCGACGGCTGAAAGATATGCAGCATTTGAATGGCTGGCGCCGAATTGGGTGATTGCAGCGTGCTGTGCAAAACGCCGCCGTTGATAAAGCCGGCGGACCCTTCCTCAAAGCGTACGTGCTCATGAGCCGCGTGCGTTCGATAGTCAATCGCTCTCTGCTCCATGTAGAAAAGCTCAACTTCGGAATGCCAGTGCCAGGGGACGGAATTGCCCGGATAGCGAGCGAATTCTGCGCGTTCGGCAATATAGGGCCAGTCTTCGGCGGTCTCGGGAAACGCTTCCTCGCGTCCTCCGCGGTGCAATTCTATGTGATCCATGTTTCGCATGGCATCAGTATAAAGCGCGATGGGCTTAGATTGCTCTTGCCTGTTCGGGGAACGCCTTGTCTAGGGATGCTTGGAGCTTATCGAAGGATGCTCGCAAGTTGTGGCTCTGGTCGGTTGAGCGTTTGGCTTTTGTGGTGGGGGAGTCGAGGAGGCTGTTTCTCTGTGTCGGGGGGAAGGAGAAAAGGTCTGCATGCGTTAGGGATGGCTGCTGTGCTGCGTCATTGGAAGAATGCATGCTTATGCGGCCTCCTCGATGTCCACCAAAAGATTGCGCGCGGGGTTTGCTGCTAGGTCCCGTGCGTTGGCAGTATTATGCCGCGGCCGTCGCAAAGAAGCGCTAAAGAAAGGCTTAATCAGGTTTGATGTAACTATGAAACCGCAGGTCAAAGCTATCGAGTAACACTCTTGAAAGGTTTTGGGCTTAAGGGCTTTCTAAGGTTTGTGACGTGGATGTGGCTCGCCTGTGTGGGGCGTGTGGACGGCTCGTTCCTAGCGCTGCGGCTCTGCGGCGCGCACCTGCTCGATGACCTTTTCCATCGTGGCGTCGATGCGGTCTTTTTTGAGCTCACATTCCCAGATGGTTATGGACGTCCAGCCCATTTGAGTGAGTGCTGCCACGGCAGCGCGGTCGCGCTCGACGTTGCGACGGAACTTTGCCTCCCAAAACTCAACATTGCGTTTTGGCTGGCTCGGATTGCACTTAGGGCAGCGATGCCAAAAGCAACCGTTGACGAAGATGGCGATCTTGCGCCCGGGAAAGGCAATGTCGGGCTTGCCGGGAACCTTCCATTCCAAGCGATAACCCGTAAGGCCCGCTGCGCGCAGGCGCTGGCGAACGAGCAGCTCGGGTTTGGTGTTTGCACGCTTGTTGCCCTTCATGGACTTTTTGATGGCAGCGCGACGGCGCACCAGTTCGCGCTCGTCGGCGGAAAGGTCCGAGGTATCGATGCCGTCGAGCAGACCGGGCTTGGGACGCTTTTTGCTGCGGCGCCTAGGTGCGCGCTTGGGCTTGGAAGCGGGCTCGTCGGTCGTGGTGGCCTCGGTGTCGTTGGCAGTGCTGTTGGCCTTAAGCCGATCTTCCTTCAGCTCAATCAGGGCATCAATGAGCCCCTTGTCGGCGGGCATCCATTCCACCGTGGCAAGCGAGGTGCGCGGAATCCAGCGGATATCAAGCTGACGGTCATGCTTCTGGGGCTCGCCAGACTCTTTGGCCAGCGAGCAGTAGTAGCACTCCATGGAGAGATGGAAATCGGGGTAGTCGTACTCAACGGTATAGAAATCACGCAGGTTGGTGACTTTGACCTGCAGCTCTTCCATGAGCTCGCGGCGTACGGCGTCCTCGGGCGTCTCGCCGCGCATGAGCTTGCCACCGGGGAACTCCCAAAGTCCCTGCATGTCGCCATAGCCGCGCTGCACGGCAAGCAGCTCGTCAGATCCTTCCTTGCGGATGATCCCAACGGCAACATGAACAGTCTTCAACAGGAGTCCTCTCTCAATATCAAGACGTGGCAGGCTAGCTACCCGTGCCTTACACAACGGTAAGGCAAGCGTAAGCCATATCGATAGTAGCCGACTCGTCTTCTTGCGACTATAGATGCCGTAGACTAATTGCAAGAAAGGACTCGGTATGCAAACCACGCACATGGCGACCCCGGTACTGGAGGTCGCGCATCTCGAAAAGGTATATGGAGCGCTGGGCAACGTGACCCGCGCGCTCAACGACGTCAGTTTTACCGTCAACCGCGGCGAATTTGTTGGCATCATGGGCGCTTCGGGCTCGGGCAAGTCGACGCTGCTCAACTGCGTGTCGACCATCGATAGCGCCACGAGCGGCACCATTCGCATCAACGGGCAGGACGTTACGCGCATGAAGCAGGCCAAGCTCTCGCAGTTCCGCCGCGAGGAGCTCGGCTTTATCTTCCAGGACTCCAACCTGCTCGATACGCTCACGGCACGCGAGAACATCGCCCTGCCGCTCACCATCGCCCGCACAAACTCGGCAGAGATCTCGACCCGCGTGCAGGATGTGGCAGCGCGCCTGTCCATCAGCCAGGTGCTCGACAAGTATCCCTACCAGATGTCCGGCGGTCAGCAGCAGCGCGTTGCCGCGGCTCGCGCGCTCGTCACCGATCCCACCATGATCATGGCCGACGAGCCCACCGGCGCCCTCGATTCCAAGAGCGCTCGCCTGCTGCTTGAGAGCCTAGAGGCCCTCAACCGCCGCCTGCGCGCCACCGTGCTCATGGTCACGCACGACAGCTTTGCCGCCAGCTACACGAGCCGTGTGCTGTTTATCCGCGACGGCAAGATCTTCACCGAGCTGCGCCGCGGCGACACCGACCGCCGAGAGTTCTTCGACCGCATTATGGAGGTCGTTGCCATGATGGGCGGTGAGGGCTCCGATGCTCTGTAAACTCGCTTGGGGCAACGTCCGCCGCGCCGGCCGCGACTACCTCGTCTACCTTTTGACGCTCACCCTGGGCGTCACGGTCTTCTATGCCTTTAACACCATCTCGATGCAGGTCGACATCGCCGGCATCGATGAAGAGGGCTTGGCGCAGGTAATGGGCAGCATGCTCGGCGACCTGACGTACTTTTTGGCCGGTGTCATGGCCTTTTTAATGGTGTATGCCAATAACTTCATCATGAAACGCCGCAAGAAGGAGTTTGGCCTGTACCAGGTGCTCGGCATGGGGCGCGGGCGCGTCGCCACGATCATGGCGCTCGAGACCGTGATCGTCTCGGTCGTGGCCTTTGTCGCCGGCATTGTGCTGGGTATGGGACTCTCCCAGCTCATGACGTTCTTTACGGCCTCGCTCTTTAAGACACAGATTGCCAATTTCCACTTCTTTTTCTCGGTGCATGCGTTCAATCTGACCCTTGCCTGCATGCTCGTAATGTTTGTGCTCACGCTACTGCTGAACCTTCGCGCCGTGCGTCGTACCAAACTCATTGAGCTTATGGGTGCCGAGCGTCGCAACGAGAGCATCAAGACACGCAACCCCTGGATCGCGATTGCCATCTTTGCCGTGGGCGTGGTGCTTGTGGGCGTGGCCTATTACCGTCTGCTACGTGATGGGTTCCCGCTAACCGCGACGGACAGCAAGCTGCAAGAGGCCATGAACCAGTTTGGTATTACGACCGCTATGGTTACCGTGGGCACCTTTGCCCTGTTCTGGGGACTCTCGGGCATGCTCATCAAGCTGCTGCAGAGCCTGCGCAGCGTGTATTGGCGCGGCCTCAACATGTTTACCGTGCGCCAGCTTGCGGCCAAGGTCAACACGGTGTGCTTTTCGATGGGCGTCATCGCGATGCTCCTGTTTTTGGCCATCACCTCGGTGACGTGCGGTATGTCGATTGCCAATGTGATGAACGAAAACCTGGAGCGCTATAACCCTGTTGACGTGTCTCAGACGTATGTCTATTACACGCCCGATACGCTTGACTACTACAAAGAGTACATCAATCCGTCTGAAGCCGATCGCATGGTGCTGGCCGATACAACGGTCGATTTGTACCCCGCATGGCACGGCGATCCATGGCACGGCGATCGTATCGATTCCGATAACGTTGCGGACGGCATTAAGGGCAAGTCGGCGGACAACAACGACGAGACCAGCAAGAAGGTCAATATCGCCGATATTGCCGGTGAGCATGTGCAGATCGATTCGTATCTGAGTTACCCGGTTGGCGGCTCGAATCCTTCGGTGACCCCAAGTGAGATGTGCAAGATCATGGGCGAAAAGCTTCCCAAGGCGTTCGGGGGTAGCAATGCCGATGCGATGGGTCTGTTTGTGACGCCGGCGAGCCAGTACAACAAACTGCGCCAGATGATGGGCGAGGAGCCGGTGCACATCGGTCACGACCAGTATCTGCTCACGTGTGATATGGGCGGCGAGCTGGTCGACCTGTACACCAAATACATGGCCGGCGGCCATACCCTCACCTTGGGCGGGCATACACTCAAGCCCGCAGCCGATAAGTCGGACGAAGATACGGCGGCCATCGCCAACTCGGCGATGGGCAGTAATCCGGGTACCGTCGTCGTTGCCGACGAGCTGTTGTCCCAACTTAATCTGCAGCCGTATTCCAGTAGCCTGCTCGTTAACTACAAACAGGGGATGGATACGACCGAGGCAGACGAGAGTATTAAATACACTGTGCTCGACAATCTGCTCGTTGACGGCAAGGAGCCGGGGTCGTGGGGAACCTTCATCACACGCTCCGAGATGTACGTGCAAGCAGCGCAAATGAACGGTCTTATTAGCTACCTAGCCATCTACATCGGCTTTGTATTGGTCGTTGCATGCGCGGCGATTCTGTCGATCCAGCAACTCTCCAACGTGGCCGACGGCAGCCGCAGCTATCGTGTGCTGGCACAGATCGGCTGCGACGACCGCCAGATTCGCCATTCGGTGATGGCGCAGCAAGCGGTATTCTTCCTGTTCCCGCTGGCAGTGGGCCTGGCACACTCCTTTGTGGCACTTAAGGTGATCATCGAGCTGGTGAGCATTTTCGGAAATATGAGCATCGGCGGCACCGTGGGCCTCACCTGTGCAATCTTCCTGGCAGCCTATGGTGGCTACTTCCTGGTGACCTATCTCATGAGCACCGGCATGGTACAAGCTGCCATCGCCACCCGTTACAGCGAGTAACAAGCGGGCAAAATCGTCGCAAAATCAGAGGCGTATGACCGCCGCCAAGGGACCAGGGACCCTTTCGCGGCGGTTTTTGCCAATCTGGTGCGTCTCAGATACAAGTGAGTAGACTTTTTTGAACCTGCCGAGCACATTGCGACAAATGATCGATGAAACCGCAGGTCAGAGCTGTGGCGTTTTAGGGCGTGCTTGGCCTTCTGCAAAAAGCCTACTCACTTTGTTTTTCTGCTAGAAGACCGCCACGAGGGAAGGCAGCTCCCTTGCGGCGGTTTGGACGTTTGCCCAGATAAAAGCTGCCCAAATTAACCTGTCCCTTTTTGGTAGGTGGTTTCAGCTGAACGGCGGGCCGTGCGGCTTGGGTATGCGGGCTCACAATCTGGGGAAACCGAACAGATTGGGGGGCTTGTATGATCGATTCGAAGGGAAACGTGCGACCCGAGGGCATGTTTGACAGAGTGATAGTCGTTGGGGACGTTCTTAAACGACTAGTCAAACAAGAATGTCCCCAACGACTACCCAAGGAGTGTCCCAAACTGCCGGCAGAAAAGGAGCGTCCCTAACTGCTACATCCGGAGCAAGACAACGCCGCGGTTAGAGGACGGACAGCGAGCGGGTCGCATTTGAGACAAGGTGACGTGAAACGAAAGGGCGCTGACCTTCTGGTCGCGCCCTTGAAGTTGAACGTCAGATTGTTCAAATGCGACCCGCGCAGCGTCGGCCGGTTACGGCGTTTGGTAAAACGCCGTAACCTACACCCGCTCCGCGATTTCGTGGATGAGGTAGTCGGTCTTTTCCCAGCCCAGGCACGGGTCGGTGATCGACTTGCCAAAGACGCCGCCGTCGACCGGCTGATTGCCGTCCTCCAGGTAGGACTCGATCATAAAGCCCTTGACTAGCTTAGAGATGGACTCATTGCGGCGGCAGCTGTCGAGCACCTCCTTGCAAATACGATACTGCTCCAGCGGACGTTTGCCCGAGTTGTCGTGGTTGCAGTCGATGACCGCTGCCGGGTTGGCATAGCCGGCATGCTCGGTATAGCGCTCGGCCAGGCGCTCCAGGTGCTCGTAGTGGTAATTGGGGTAGGTACGACCGTCGAGACCGATGTAGCCACGCATGACGGCGTGTGCGAGCGGATTGCCGTCGCATTCAACCTCCCAGTTGCGGAAGATAAAGCTCTGATGTGCCTGGGCGGCGTAGATGGAGTTGAGCATGACGGTGGTGGAACCGGCGGTGGGGTTCTTCATGCCCACAGGCACCGAAATGCCGCTCGATACTAAGCGATGCTCCTGGTTTTCGACCGAGCGGGCGCCTACGGCGACGTAGCTCAGCAGGTCGACGAGGTACTGGTAGTTGGACGGGTAGAGCATCTCGTCGGCGGTAAAGAAACCGGTCTCCTCGATGACGCGCAGGTGCATGTGGCGAATGGCCTTAACGCCTTCGAGCAGGTCATCGGGCGCCTCGGGGTCGGGGTTGTGCAGCAGACCCTTGTAGCCGGTGCCTTTGGTGCGCGGCTTGTTGGTGTAGACGCGCGGAATGATGATGAGCTTGTCCTTGACCTCTTCGGCGACCTTGGCCAGCCGGTTCATGTACTCAAGCACCGAATCTTCGCGGTCGGCAGAGCACGGGCCGATGATGAGTACCTTGCGCGCGTCCTCGCCGGTAAAGACTTTGGCGACCTCGGCGTCAAATGCCTGCTTTTTGGCGGTAAGCTCGGCAGAAAGCGGCATTTCCTCGCGGATCTCCATGGGGATCGGCAGCCTGCGTTTGAATTCCATGGCCATAGGGGCCTCCTCAATCTATAGAAAGAGCAATAAGCGTATTGTCGAGTGTTCGGCATTATCCGCTGTCGCACGCTAAAGTGCAAGCCCTTGTCACCCCGAAACCTGCCAAAAAGGGACAGGTTTATTTTGGCAGGTTTTATCTGGGTAAACGTCAGCTGGTCCTGGAATGGAATGATGCCACGTGGCTTGGAAGAGGTCGTCGATCGAGTTTCAGGGGAGGCAGTTCGAGGGCCGCAGAACAAAAACGGGGACGCAGGTTGTCCTGCGCCCCCGTTCTCGGGCATCATTCGTTCCCTGCGGCCGAATTTATGCCGCTTCGTCGAACTGCGAGTTGTACAGGTCGGCGTAGAAGCCGCCCTGGGCGAGCAGCTCGTTGTGCGTGCCCTTCTCGACGATGTCGCCGTCGCGGATCACCAGGATCACGTCGGCGTTGCGGATCGTGGACAGGCGGTGCGCGATGACAAAGCTCGTGCGGCCCTGCATTAGCGCATCCATGGCACGCTGAATAAGCTCCTCGGTACGAGTGTCAACGTTGGAGGTCGCCTCGTCCAAAATCAGCGCCGGACGGTCGGCCAAAATGGCACGGGCGATGGTCACGAGCTGGCGCTGACCCTGCGACAGGTTGGTGCCCTCCTCGTTGATCATAAAGTCGTAACCGCCGGCGAGCGTATGGATAAAGTGGTCGCAGCGTGCGGCGCGTGCGGCGGCCTCGACTTCGGCATCGCTCGCATCGGGGCGTCCGTAGCGGATGTTTTCGCGGATGGTGCCGTTAAACAGCCAGGTATCCTGCAGCACCATGGCAAACTCGCCGCGCAGCGCCGCGCGGTCCCAGTCGCGCACGTCGACGCCCTCGACACGCAGCGAACCGTCGTCCACATCGTAGAAGCGCTGCAGCAGCTTGATGAGCGTGGTCTTGCCGGCGCCGGTGGGACCGACGATGGCGATGGTCTGGCCGGGCTGCGCCTCGCAGCTAAAGTCGTGGATGATGGTCTTGTCGGGCGTGTAGCCAAACTTGACGTGGTCGAACTCCACGTGACCGGGGCGCTTCTCGGGAATCTGCGCGTCGGCCTTCTGCTCCTCCTCGGGCGCGGCCAGGAACTCAAAGACGCGCTCGGTGGCAGCGGCCATCGACTGCATCGTGTTGCTCACGTTGCCCAGCTGCTGCACGGGTTGCGTAAAGTTGCGAACGTACTGGATAAAGCTCTGGATGTCGCCGGGCGTGGCATTGCCGGTCAGCGCGAGCTGTGCGCCCACCACGACGACGCCCACGTAGCCCATGTTGCCCACCAGGCTCATAAGCGGCATCATCAGGCCCGACAGGAACTGCGAGCGCCAGCCACTAATAAAGAGGCGGTCGTTTTGACGGTCGAACTCCTCGATCGAGGCCTCGGCGCGGTCGAACACCTGAATGACATTCTGGCCGGCAAAGTCTTCCTCGATAATGCCGTTGACGGCGCCCAGGACCTGCTGCTGCTCGCGGAAGTACGGCTGCGAGAAGTGAATCATCACCATCAAGATAATTGCGGCTGCCGGCAGCGTGAGCACGGTGACGCCGGTGAGCGGCAGGCTGATCGACAGCATCATGACGAGCACGCCGATAATCTGCGTGACGGACGTAATAAGCTGCGTCACGCTCTGGTTGAGCGACTGGCCGAGTGTATCGACGTCGTTGGTGATGCGGCTGAGCACATCGCCCTTGCTGTGACCGTTGAAGTAGCTCATCGGCACGACGGCAATCTTGGCGGCGATTTCCTTGCGCATGCGGTAGCAGATCTTTTGCGTGACGCCGGTCATGAGCCAGCCCTGGACCAGGCTGCAGACAGAGCTCGCCAGATACAGGCAGAGCAAAAAGCCGAGCGTCTTGGCGATCCAGTCAAAGTCAACGTCGCCGGTGCCGTTGACCTTGGCGACCAGGCCTTCGAACAGCTTGGTCGTAACCTGGCCGAGCACCTTGGGCCCCACAATGTTAAAGATGACCGAGCACACGGCAAAGGCGACGGCGGCAAACACGGCAATCTTGTGCTGGCCGATATAGCCGAGCAGCTGCCTCATGGTGCCCTTAAAGTCCTTGGCCTTTTCGCCACGGCGCATGCCACCCATGCGGCCCATGGGTCCACGCTGACGGGTGGGCTTGGGAATTTGGGTCTTGGTCTCGTCTGCCATTAGCGCTCGCCTCCTTCCGTGACGGCTGCAATTTCTTCTTGGGTAAGCCCCAGCTCCTCGGCGGAAAGCTGCGACTGTGCGATCTCCAGGTACGCCGGGCAGCTGCGCAGCAGCTCCTCGTGCGTACCGGTGCCCACCACGTGGCCGTCGTCGAGCACGATGATCTGGTCGGCGTGCATGATGGTCGCGATGCGCTGGGCCACGACCACGAGCGCGGCGTCGGTGACGTTTTTGGCCAGCTCTTCGCGCAGGCGCGCGTCGGTCTTGTAGTCGAGGGCGCTAAACGAATCATCGAACACCACGACCTCGGGCTTTTTGGCCAACGCGCGGGCGATGGCCAGACGCTGGCGCTGACCGCCCGAGACATTGGAGCCGCCCTGGCTAATGGGGGAGTCGTATCCGTCCTCGCGCTCGGCGATAAAGTCCTCCGCCTGGGCGACGTGTGCTGCCTGGCGCATATCCTCGTCACTCACCATGTCGCCGGCAAACTTGAGGTTGCTCTCGACGGTACCCGAGAACAGACGACCCTGCTGCGGAATATAACCGATGCGGCGGCGCAGCTCAGAGAGGGTCATGTCGCGCACGTCGATGCCGTCGAGCGAAATGCTGCCGCCCGTGACGTCGTACAGGCGCGGAATCAACTGTACAAGCGTGGACTTGCCCGAGCCCGTGGAACCAATGATGCCGAGCATCTGGCCGGCGTGCGTGGTGAAGTTTACGCCGCTAATGACGTCGGCGCGGGCATCGGGATACTGGAAGCTCACGTCACGGAAGGTGAGCTCACCGCGCGGCGCGCTGGCAGCAGGCAATTTGGGTGAGACAGGGTCGTTGATGCTCGTGGGACAGGTGATGACCTCTTCCACGCGCTCGGCTGCGACCTCGGCGCGGGGCAGGATGACCGAAACCATGGTGAGGATCATAAACGCCATGACGATCTGCATGGTGTAGGAGATGAACGCCATCATGTTGCCGACCTGCATCACGCCGTCGGACACGCCCTGCGCGCCAAACCAGACGATAAGCACAGTGACGCAGTTCATGACGAGCATCATGAGCGGCATCATAAAGCTCATGGCTCGGTTGGTGTAGAGCTGCGTGGTCATCAGGTCGAGCGAAGCCTTGTCAAAACGCTCGAGCTCATGCTCCTCGCGGTTGAACGAGCGGATAGGCATAAGGCCGTCGAGCAGCTCGCGGGCGGTAAGGTTCACGCGGTCCACGTAACTTTGCATCTTTTTGAACTTGGGCATGGTGAGGCCCATGAGCACGCCGACGACGGCCGAGACCGCGATGATGGCAACGGCGATGGTCCACTCCAGGCCGGTATGGTTGGCCAGGACGCGCATGACGGCGACGATGCCCATGACGGGGGCCATCAGACACATGCGGATAAACAGGGTTGCGGCCATCTGGATCTGCTGAATGTCATTGGTGCAGCGGGTGATGAGCGAGGCCTGGCTAAACTTGCCCACCTCGGCCGGCGAGAAGTGCATAACCTTGTTGAAGGTCTCGCGGCGCAGGTCGCGGGCGATGGAGCAGGCAGTGCGCGAAGCAACGGCACCGGTCAGGATGGTGGCGACCAGCGACACCAGACACAGCCCAAACATCGTGGTCGCCATGCGGCCCAGGTAGGCGTTCTGCACGTCGGCGGGGTCGATGCCCTGTGCCTTGTACTCGTCCTGCACATAGCTCACGGCGCGTTGGGTCACGATGGAGCCCGACATGGAGCCCATTTTGTCCGCCATATCGTTGGCGCCCTCGACGAGCTTGCCCTGGTCGATTAGGCCGCCTTCAACGCCTAGACGCAGACCCTTCATGGTGATCTTACCGCCGTCGGCGTCGATCTGCTTTTGCATATTCTGCGCCGCTGCGGCCTTCTGCTGCATCTCGGCGAGCTGCTCGGGCGTCATCGCTGCCATTTGCTCGGGCGTGGGCATGGCCTGAGCGGCGTCGCTGTCTTTCTCGCTGGACGTGCCGGTCATGTCTCCCATGGAGTCGGCGTCGATGCCCTGGTTGAGCGAAAGGACGACGGTCTCGGGCAGGCTCATAATGTCGGTAATTTTGCCTCCATCGGCACGCTCTTCCTCGGTGCCCTTGTACGTTCGAATGCCGTTTTTGTCAGCCTTGCCAAACGCAGCCTCTACCGTCTTGGCGTCTTTGGCGCTCATAAAGAGTTCGAGGTCGTCGAGCGATTCGGCGCGAATGGTGTCGGGCACGGGCGAGGCGATGCCGCCTTGCTGCACGCCCACGTCGACGATATCGCTCATGTAGGTAGGCAGTGCCAGATCGGCGTTGCAGCTGATTACGATAAGTACGATAGCTGCGAACAGTGCCAGGACATGCTTTTTAAAGAGCTTGAGAATCCTCACTCGGCATCTCTCCTTTCTTGATTGCGGTCGATAATTTCGTTGGCACGTCTAAGAAGGCGCACCATCTCTTGGGTATCTGTTTCGCCGAGCTGCTCGAGGAAAGCCGCGGTGCGCTCCTCGAATTCCCGGCGTTTGATTTCGAGATCCTGGAATCCCTTGTCGGTCACTATGACGTGTACGCGACGACGGTCGGTCTTTGAGTGCTCGCGCTCAATCCAACCCTTGGCCTCGAGGGCGCGCAAGATATTGGCGATGCGGGCGCTCGAGACCCAGGCACGATCGGCGAGTTCGCTCGGCGTGAGCGAACCGCCAGCGAGCATGAGGGCGCGCATGACGGCCATCTCGCCGCTGAGAGCTTTGTCCACAAAGCGCGAAACGCGCTGGTGAATGCCGCCAAACTCAGTAAGGAGCTGACGTCCAAGCTCATGGAAATCGGTATCTTCCACCGAAAACCCCTAACACTAGAAACTATTTTCGGTGAAAGATGATACCCTTGCACGCGCACCCTATACGGTAGATTTTGGGTCATGCCTAGAAAACAACCTTTAGGCGACCTCCGTACACCGTCGGTATCAGCAAAGTAAGGGGTAGATCGTAAGGCATGTCCCAAAGCCTACTCAGAGGCACTTTACTCTGCTAAAGCTGGCATAACAGCTAGAGCGAACGTCGTACAAAGGCAAGGAAAAATACCAAACAAATCGGTGAACGGTAGTTGTTCACGCTCGCATTTCCTGCGGGTTTGTAAAAAACGCCCTTATGATATAAAAAAAGAAACATATAACAGCCCATATGGAGAGGGTCGCTATGTTATCCTTCTCAAACGGGTGAAATCTTGGGTTTTGGGTTGCAGTTCCAAGGTGGACAAACGTTTTTCCCTGCACCAACATGTGGTGAAGAACGGAAGAAGCCGGTAGTGCAAGCCGAAAATTCAAGAATTCAATAAGCAGCGGTGTGAGAGAGCGCCGCATTACACGTAACTAGGAGCGTGGTTACACAATGCAGGAGGCATGGGAAGGCTTCAAGGAAGGCATTTGGACGGGAGAGGTTGACGTCCGAGACTTCATCCAGAAGAACTACACCCCTTACGAGGGCGACGAGTCGTTCCTCGTAGGTCCGACCGAGCGTACCAAGGAGCTGTGGGGCGAGGTTCTCGACCTGCTGCTTAAGGAGCGCGAGCAGGGCGGTGTCCTCGATATGGACACCAAGACCGTCACGGGTATCGTGAGCCACCCCGCTGGCTACATCGATAACGCCCACCGCGAGAAGGAGACCATCGTCGGCCTCCAGACCGACAAGCCGCTCAAGCGCGCTCTGCACGTCAACGGCGGTATCCGCATCGCTTGCCAGGCCGCCAGCCAGCACGGCTACAAGGTCGACGAGAACGTTGTCGAGCGCTACACCTTCGAGCGCAAGACCCACAACGCCGGCGTCTTCGATGTTTACACCCCCGAGATGCGTGCTTGCCGCTCGGCTCACATCATCACCGGTCTGCCCGATGGCTATGGCCGCGGCCGCATCATCGGCGACTACCGTCGTGTCGCCCTGTACGGTGTCGACTACCTGATTAAGGACAAGGAGGCCCAGAAGGCTTCCACCCCGACGGTCATGACCGCCGACAACATCCGCGACCGTGAGGAGCTGCAGGAGCAGATCCGCGCCCTCGGCGAGCTCAAGATGATGGCCGAGACCTATGGTTTCGACATTTCCAACCCTGCTACCAACACGCAGGAGGCCATCCAGTGGATGTACTTCGCCTACCTTGCTGCCGTCAAGGAGCAGAACGGCGCCGCTATGTCCATCGGCCGTACCTCTACGTTCATCGACATCTATGCTGAGCGCGACCTTGCCAACGGTACCTTCACCGAGGAGCAGATCCAGGAGTTCGTGGATCACTTCATCATGAAGCTCCGCATGGTCAAGTTTGCCCGTACTCCCGAGTACCAGGCCCTGTTCACCGGCGACCCGCAGTGGGTCACCGAGTCCATCGGCGGCATGGGTGTTGACGGCCGTACGCTCGTTACCAAGATGAGCTACCGCTACCTGCACACGCTCGAGAACATGGGTACCAGCCCCGAGCCCAACATGACCGTTCTGTGGTCGACCCGTCTGCCCGAGAACTTCAAGAAGTTCTGCGCCAAGACTTCCGTCGCCAGCTCCTCGATCCAGTACGAGAACGACGACCTCATGCGCGTCTATCACGGCGACGACTACGGCATTGCCTGCTGCGTGTCCTCCATGCGCATCGGCAAGGAGATGCAGTTCTTCGGCGCCCGCGCCAACCTTGCCAAGTGCCTGCTCTACGCACTCAACGGCGGTGTTGACGAGGTCTCCAAGAAGCAGGTCGGCCCCAAGTATCGCGCCGTCGAGGGCGATACGCTCGATTACGACGACGTTGTGGCCAAGTACAACGACATGATGAAGTGGCTCGCTGGCGTGTACGTCAACTCGCTGAACATCATTCACTACATGCACGACAAGTATTGCTACGAGCGCATCCAGATGGCTCTGCACGACAAGCACGTGCACCGCTGGTTCGCTACGGGCATCGCTGGCCTTTCCGTCGTGGCTGACTCCCTGTCCGCCATCAAGTACGCCAAGGTTCACCCCGTCCGTGACGAGAACGGCATCATCGTCGACTTCGAGACCGAGGGCGAGTTCCCCAAGTACGGTAACGACGACGACCGCGTCGACCAGATTGCTCACGACGTTGTGCACCAGTTCATGGAGTACATCCGCATGAACGACACCTACCGCAACTCCGTGCCCACGACCTCGGTTCTGACCATTACCTCCAACGTCGTGTACGGTAAGAAGACCGGCTCCACGCCCGACGGCCGCAAGGCTGGCCAGCCGTTCGCCCCGGGTGCTAACCCCATGCACAAGCGCGATAGCCACGGCGCCATCGCTTCGCTGTCTTCGGTTTCCAAGCTCCCGTTCCGCGATGCTCAGGACGGCATCTCCAACACCTTCTCCATCATCCCGAGTGCGCTCGGCAAGGAGGACCAGGTGTTCTTTGGCGATATCGACCTTGATCAGCTGGGCGAGTAACTATTGTTAGTGCTATACTAACAATAACGATTACTGATTAGTGCGCCGGTTTCGGCCGGCGCCTATTAATCGAAGGAGACACATTATGAAGGTTTCTGAAGTTTCCGAGACCCAGGCCGATAACCTGGTCCACATGCTCGACGCTTACGCCGAGAAGGGTGGCCACCACCTGAACATCAACGTCTTCAACCGTGAGACGCTGCTCGACGCTCAGGCTCACCCCGAGAAGTACCCGCAGCTGACCATCCGCGTTTCCGGCTATGCCGTGAACTTCCACACGCTCACCAAGGAGCAGCAGGACGAGGTCATTGCGCGTACCTTCCACGACAAGTTCTAAAGGGGCTCAACTCCCGCAGGATCGCCGGGGCTGTTTGGGCTACCTCCCAAAACGTCCTCGGACATGCAAAGAGGCTCGCTGCGCACTTCGTGCGGCGAGCCTCTTTGCGTCCTGCGGAATGTTTTGGGAGGTAGCCCAAACAGCCCCGGCGGGGGTCCTGTGTAGTCACCCTTTAGGCGAAACTCTCCTAATTATTTGGATGAGTCGTTTACTTACTTGTACTGTTACCGTCTTCCCGCTGTTGTTGGGGTATGCTTTGTTCGTATGTAAACGTATGACATGTTGATGGGGGAGGGCGCTATGGCTCGCGAGGGCGCTCGTTCTAAGGATTCTGCTAAGCCTGGCATCAAGGAAGTTGCAGCGGTGGCGGGGGTTTCGCCCACTACGGTATCTCGCGTGCTTAATAATCGCGGCTATATTAGCCAAGAAACCCGCGATAAGGTCCATGCCGCGATGGAGCGCATCAACTATACGCCCAACGATATCGCCCGTGCCATGCTCAACGGTCGCCTGAACCTTATCGGCATGATCGTTCCCTTTGTGAGCAGCCCGTTCCATGCTCAGGTTGTGCAGGCGGTCGAGCGCACGTTGGCGGAAAACGGCTTTAAGATGTTGCTGTGCAACAGCGCCAATCGACCTGATCTTGAGCGTTCCTATATTGACATGCTCCGCCGCAATATGGTCGACGGCGTCATCGTCAACTCCCTCAATATCGGTGCCGAGGCGTATGCCGAGATGGGCTTGAGCCTGGTTGGTATCGACTGCGACCTTGGCGAGGCCTCTGTTCAGATTGCGAGCGACAGCTATAGCATCGGCGAACTTGCCACGCGTCGCCTGATCGATGACGGGTGTTCGCGTATCTTGTGCCTGCGCAACAATAGCCGCATGCGTATGCCTGCCAATAAGCGTACCGATGCCTACTACGATGTTGTGGAGCAGGCCGGTTTGCCCGCGCTTGTCCGTGAGGTCGAGTTCGTTAAGTCCGACGACGAAAAGAGTGCGGTCGTTGCGAAGATCCTCGATGAGAACCCCGATATTGACGCCATCTTTGCGGGAGACGACACGATGGCGGCCATCTGCCTCAACGTTATGAAGCAGCGCGGCTTGAGCGCTCCGGATGATATTAAGGTCGTGGGCGCGGATGGCGCCCGCCGCACTATGACGTTTATGCCTGACTTAACAACCGTACGTCAAGATATCGATCGCATCGGAGAGCTCGCGGCGCAATCCATCATCGCTCTTGTTAACGGTGAAAAGCCCGAATCGAATATCAAGCTTCCCGTCGAACTTATCGAGGGCAAAACCGCCTAGTTCATTCCGAGCCAAAAGAATCCCTCGAACGCCTCTGATGACCGTTCATCGGCATATGTCAATCGTTTGCCGACGACTGGAACTGCGAAAAGACGTATTGATGTGAAAACGTTTGACATATGAAAACGATTGATATATCTTGCAGTTGTACCGAGTTAGTATCTCGTGGGAAAGGAAGTCTCGGATGCACAAGGTTTATTACCAGCCTGAGGGAATTTGGGTAGGCGACATCATGCCGTACGGCGAGGACGGCACGTTCTATCTCTATCATCAGCGTGACACGCGTAACCCCGGACCTTTCGGAGAGCCGTTTGGCTGGGCACTCGCGACGACCAAGGATTTCGTCAACTACAAGGACTTTGGTGAGAGCCTTGAGCGTGGCGGCGACGAGGAAGTCGACCAGTACGTTTATGCCGGCACGGTGTTTAAGGTGGGCGACAAGTACCATGCGCTCTACACTGGTTGCAATCGCGATAAGGTCCGCGCACGCTTGATGAAGCAGGTTCTTCTTCACGCAACGAGTGACGACGCCGTCAAGTGGGAGAAGAACATCGCCGAGACGCTGCTTCCGCCCCAGGAGGGTTACGATGACCGCAACTGGCGCGATCCCTTTGTTCTTTGGGATGAGGAGAACGAAGAGTACATGCTCATCCTCGGCACGCGTGTGGGCGAGGACAAGCGTCTGATGACCGGTCGTCTGGTCAAGTTCACCTCCAAGGACCTGGATACCTGGGAGTTCCAGGGCGACTGGTGGAATCCGGGCCTGTACACCATGTTCGAGATGCCTGATCTCTTTAAGATGGGCGACTGGTGGTATCTGGTGTTCTCTGAGTACAGTGATGGCAACAAGACCCGTTACCGCATGTCTCGCTCTATCAACGGTCCTTGGATCACCCCCGCTGACGATTCCTTCGATGGCCGCGCGTACTATGCTGCACGTACCGCATTTGACGGCGAGCGCCGCGTTCTCTTTGGTTGGGTTCCTACGCGCGACGAGGGCGGCGACCCCAGCTCTTACCTGTGGGGTGGCACTTTTATGCCTCTCGAGATCGTTCAGCGTGCCGACGGAACGCTCGGCACCAAGCTTCCCGACAGCATGCTTGGCGCCTTTGGCGAGGCTAAGGCAGTCGAGGCCTTTGAGCTTTCGTGCGAGTCGGGCAAGGTCGAGCAGGTGCTCGCCGCGGATGCCGGTTCTACCTATATGCTCGACGCCGACATCGAGCTCGCCGGTGACGCTGCCGGCTTCTCGGTGAAGCTTGCCGAGGACGCCGAGTCCGGTCTTGCCTATGAGTTCCGCGCCAACCTGCGTGAGGGCAAACTCGAGTTTACGGCGGCCCCCCAGTATCCGTGGTTCCAGGTCAACAGCATGGGCCTCGAGCGTCCGTTGTTCTTTAAGGGCGAGGGCACTCACCATGTGCGTCTGGTCGTCGACGACGACATCGCGACCATCTTTGTCGATGATGTTGCGCTCAACGCTCGCTTCTGCAACAAGCAGGGCCAGGGTGTGGCGCTTACCGTCACCGACGGTGCGCTCAAGTGCGCAAACGCAACGATCGCGTCTCTGTAGCGGCAACGAACCGTTTTATGATTTAGAAAAGGAATGGAGAGGAACATGGACTACAAGGCAGTGTCCCAGCAAGTCGTCGACAACGTCGGCGGACTGGAGAACATCGAGGGCGCCACGCATTGCGTGACCCGTCTGCGTCTGGTGCTCAAGGATACGAGCAAATACAACAAGGCCGAGCTCGAGAACATCGATGGCGTCAAGGGCGTGCTGTACAACAGCGGCCAGCTCATGATCATCTTCGGTACCGGTACCGTCAACAAGGTTTACGATGAGTTTATGGCTCTGACGGGCGTTAAGGAGATCAGTGCTTCCGAGGTCAAGGGCGCCGAGGCGGACAAGAAGGGCAAGTTCTTCTCGGTCCTCAAGGTATTCTCGGATATCTTTATCCCCATCATTCCTGCCTTCGTCGGCGCTGCAATCATCATCGGCCTTAAGTCGCTGATCGTTGCCAACGGCCTCTTTGGCATGGAAGGCAGCCTCGCCGATCACAGCGAGTTCCTCAAGAACCTCGCAAGCTTCTTTGCCATTATCGCCACCACGTTCGACTACCTGCCTGTCCTGGTTATGTACAGCGCGGTCAAGCGTTTTGGCGGTAACCCGATCCTGGGCATCCTCGTCGGTATCGTCATGGTTCACCCGAGCCTTATGAACCGCAACACGTTCGTTATGGACCCGACGGGTGCTGAGTACTGGAACTTTGGTCCGCTATCCATTCCCATGGTTGCTTTCCAGGGCGGTGTGTTCCCCGCAATCCTGACTGCCTGGTTTATGGCCAAGGTCGAGAAGATTGCCCAGAAGTACATCCCCGAGGTCGTTTCGTTCGTTTTCGTCCCGACCGTTACCCTGATTCTTGCTAACGTCGCCCTGTTCACCGTGTTCGGCCCGCTCGGCAACCTGATCGGTGACGTCCTCGCCGGCGTAATCGATATCCTGTACAACAGGATGGGCGTCTTTGGTGCCTTTGTCTTCGCCGCGTTCCTGCAGCCGCTCGTCGTTACCGGTACGCATCAGTTCATCCAGGGTATCGAGGCCAACCTCGTTGCCACGACCGGCTTCAACTACATCCAGGCCATCTGGTCGGTTTCCATCATCGCCCAGGGCGGCGGCGCCATCGGTATGTACCTCATTCACAAGAAGCACTCCAAAGAGCGCAACATCTGCATGTCGTCCTTTATCCCGACGCTGGTCGGAATCTCCGAGCCCGCTATCTTTGCTGCAAACATGCGCTATTCGATCATTCCGTTCATCTGCGCATGCATCGGTGCAGGCTGCGGCGGTGCCTTCGTGAAGTTCTTTGAGGTGCGCGCTATCGGTCAGGGTCTGACCGGTGTGCTTGGCCTGCTCATCGTTACGCCCGAGACTCTCGTGTGGTATGTGGCTGGCAATCTCATCGCCTTTATCGTGCCGATCGTCTTGATCTTTGCCTACAACAAGGCAAAGGGCGTTCCAACCACCGATGAAGAGGGCGCTGGCGCAGGCTTCGATGTCAGCTTCTAGTTGAGCCATTCAGTGTAATGTGCGGATAAGTCCATTTGAGGAAGGGCGTTCGGCTCGTGTGAGTCGGGCGTCCTTCCCTATAGACGAGAAGGTCAATGGCGATGTTTAATCAAAACAATAAGGTGACACGCGCGGACTATGAGCAGTGGCGTGCCGGACAGGATGAGACGGCGGGTCGCATCGCGTCTGACCCCGATAGGCTCCTGTTCCATGTGGAGCCTGAGCTTGGCTGGCTCAACGACCCCAACGGTTTGGTTCAGATTGGTGATACGTATCACATCTATCATCAATACGATCCGTTCGATGCTGCGCATGGCGGTCCAGTGCTTTGGAACCATCTGACGACAAAGGATTTTGTGACGTACGAGAATCACGGCCCCGTGCTGTTCCCCGATTCCGATTTGGATTCGAGCGGAGCGTATTCTGGTTCTGCCTTTGTACGTGATGGCAAGATTCACTACTTCTATACCGGCAACGTCAAGCATTTTGACCGCGATGATTACGACTACGTGTTGACGGGCCGTGAGCAAAACCAGATTCATATGGTTGCCGAGAACCCCGACGAATTGGGCGAGAAGCGCATGGCTGTTGGACCAGTCGATTACCCCGACGATATCGGTACGCATGTGCGCGACCCCAAGATCCTTGAACACGACGGTATCTACTACATGGTTCTGGGCGCTCGTACGAAAGACGATCGCGGCTGCGTGCTTGTCTATACCTCGCGCGATCTAGAGGTCTGGAGCTATGCGACGCGCATTGAGCTGGGCGAGAAGCTTGGCTTTATGTGGGAGTGCCCCGATCTGTTTGAGCTCGATGGTGAGCTTATTCTCGTTTGCTGTCCGCAGGGTGTGCCTGCCGATGGTTGGCGTTACCGCAATCCACATCAGTGCGTGTGGTTCTCCATCGAGGCCGATTGGGAGGCGCCGAGCTTTAAAATCGTCAGGCAGGGCATGCCTCCGATGGTCGATGCCGGTTTTGATTTCTATGCTCCGCAGTCCTTTGAGGATGCTGCAGGCCGGCGTTTGATGATCGGATGGTCGGGTTGCCCCGACGCGACGGCAGAAAACCCGACGGTGGCGCGCGGGTGGCAGTGCGCGTTGACGGTGCCGCGAGAGCTGAGCATACGCGATGGTAAGCTCTGCCAGCAGCCGGCGTACGAGATTGAGAGGATGCGCGGCGGCTGCGTTCGCGCGACAGGCGGTGAAACCGTTGAGGAGCCGGGCCGCCTGTTTGATCTTGTGGTTTCCTGCGAGGGCGCCAAGATGGTCGAGCTCGAAATCCGCAAGGGTGTCTTTGTACGTTATGCGGACGGGATGCTTACCCTCGACATGGGTGACGAAGGCTATGGGCGCGACCAAAGGTCGATCGAGCTCAGCGAGCTTCGCGACCTGCGCGTGCTTTCGGACACTACGATGGTCGAGATTTTTGCAAATGGCGGCGAGGCGGCACTTACGAGCCGTACCTATTCGCCGGCGGTTCCGGCGATGGGGTTGCATGCCGAAGGTGCGGCGTCGATGGAGTTCTACCGCCTCGCGCATTAACCGTGCGTGGAGCACGATTGGACTTGCTGGGCGGAATGTGTTGCAGTTGCCGCAGCGAACTACCGTTTATCGCGTATAGCTACCGTTTGCGGAGTAAGTAACACCTATTAATAAACCGTGTAGAATCTCAGATAAGCACGGAGTTTTCCAGGGAGACGCTGTCCTTTGTTGTGTGCAAGGGGCGGCGTCTCTTTGGCGCTCTGCCGCCGTTGTGCAACAGTGCGGCGGCGCGTGCCATGTATTGAAAAGCCAATGTCGAGATGGGTCGTGATAATAATGGGCAAGTACGTAATCGTGGTTGAATCTGGTTCGGATGTGACGCCAGAGCTCTGCGAACGCTACGGCATCGTGCGCGTGCCTATGCATGTCACGATTGGTGACGAGACCGTCGAGGACGGCTCCATCGATCCGCTCGAGATTTACTCGCGCTGCAACGAGTTTGGCGTAATGCCCAAGACCAGTGGCTGCGCGCCTGCGGATTTTGCTCACGTGTATGACCGTATCCATGCCGAGCAGCCCGATGCGACCATTCTGCATCTTGCGTACTCCGAGGCCACGACCTGCTCGCATCAATCCTCCAAGATTGCGGCCCAGGGGCGCGACTACGTGTTCTCCATGGACACGCGTTTTGTCTCGGTGGGCCAGTCGCTCGTTGTCGTCGAGACCGCTAAATACATCGAGGCTCACCCCGATGCCACCGTCGACGAGATCTTTGCATATACGAATTCCGTCATGGACCGTGTGCTGCTGGGCTTTGTTCCTACCGACCTAGCCTTCCTTAAGGCGGGCGGTCGTCTGTCCAACGTGGCATTCCTTGGCGCCCACCTGCTCAAGATTAAGCCCTGCATTGAGGTGACGGGCGGCAAGTTCGTGGCAACCAAGAAGTTCCGCGGCTCTATGCTCAAGTGCGCCCGCGCCTTTATTGACCACATGGTTGCGAAGGGCGAGATTGACTACTCGCACATTGGCCTGGCGTATTCGGTAGGCCTTTCCCAGGAGCTGCGCGACGACATGGAAGTCTATGCGCACGACCTGGGCTTTAAGGACATTACCTGGACTCAGGTCGGCGGCGTCATCTCGAGCCATTGCGGCCCGACCGCCTTCGGCGCGGTGCTCACGCTCAAGGCGTAAAGGCCGCAGGCGAGCGTTCTTCAGCCTGACATCTCGACGTAGACCCCAGCCATGGTGATGGGGGATAGATTAAAACGTGCCATTCTAGCCCGAGACGTTTAAACGCAAGCGCATGGGCTAGAATGGCTCTGGCATTTTAATTGGTTGCATCCAAGGAGAGGCAAGGTAGCGGGAATGGCTGAGATGACGCTTGAGGGTGTGGACGCTCGTCCTGAGGATTCCGCATTTGCCCTAGGCCGCGTGCATTCAATCGAGACGATGGGAACGGTCGACGGACCCGGCATCCGCTTCGTAGTGTTTGTCCAAGGCTGTCCCATGCGCTGCGCGTATTGCCACAATCCCGATACCTGGTCTGTTAACGGCGGCACCATGGTGACCGTCGAGCACCTGATGGACGAGTTCCAGAGCAACCATGAGTTCTATCGCAGCGGCGGCATTACGGTTTCGGGTGGCGAGCCGCTCCTACAGCCTGAGTTTTTGGCCGACCTGTTCCGTGCAATGCACAACAACTCCGATGGCCGCGTGCATACCTGCTTGGACAGCTGCGGCTATGCGTTCGATCCCAACCACCCCGAGAAGTTCGATGCCGTTCTCAACGAGACCGACATGGTGCTGCTCGACATCAAGCATGCCGATCCGGCTGAGCATAAAAAGCTGACCGGTTGTGATCCCGCACGCATCCTGGCGTTTGGCGATGAGCTTGCACGTCGCAAGATCAAGGTCGTTATCCGCCACGTGGTGGTGCCGGGCATTACCGACACGGTGGAGGAGTGCGAGAAGCTCGGTCGCCTCATCGCTCCATGGCACAACGTGGTGGGCCTGGAAATGTTGCCGTATCACACCATGGGCGTTGTTAAATATGAACAGCTGGGGATTCCCTATAAGCTTGAGGGAGTGCCTCAGATGGATACCGCTCGCATGCCCGAGCTGCGTAATGCCGTTATGACCGGCATGAAAAAGCGCCGTGCGGAGCTCAAAAACGCCATCGGATAGCAAGTCATTTTTGCCCCTTTATGATACCCGCGCTGCGCTGGTCTAACGGCTTCGTATTGCGCGGATGAGCCAAAATGCTGGTACCATACCGTGGATAAGCAGTTTTCACAGGTTTGGGGGATGGTATGCCTACCATCGCAATCATCGGTGCGCTCGAAAAAGAGGTTGCGCAGATTAAAGCAGAACTGAACGGAGCTCACGTGTCGCAAGAGGCGGGCTTGACCGTTGTAAGCGGTGGGCTTGACGGTTTGACTGTGGTCGCAACGACGGCAGGTATGGGTACCGTTAATGCCGCTGCCGCAACGCAGCATCTCATCAGCAAATATGCTCCGCAGGCCGTTGTGTTCTCGGGTATTGCGGGTGGCCTAAACCCTAACCTCCATATTAACGACGTGGTTATAGGCAAGTGCCTGCGCTATCTGGATACCGATACGGCGCTCATCGCCGAGTCGGCACCGGGGCTTGAGGAATTTGCCTCGACACCGGCGTTGGTTGATATTGCAGCTGCCGTGCTTGTCGAGCACGGGTTTGTGGACGCATCGTCGGATATGGCGGCTGCCGAGAAGGACCCCAAGCAGTTCCTGGTTGGCACCATCGCTACGGGCGACCGCTTTGTAACGGGCGACGCCATGCGCATCGCCGCCATCGAGGCGACGCATGCCGATTGCGTTGAGATGGAAGGTGCTGCGATTGCCCATATTGCAGCCAAGAACGGTGTCGATTGTCTGGTGCTGCGTGCTATCAGCGATAATTGCGACGAGGCATATGACGCGTTTTGCGAGCGAGAGTTCGATCTAGATGAGTACGCTCGCACCGCGAGCGGCATCACGCTTGACATCGTTCGTCGTATCGCCGCCGCGCAATAGCACGCCCGTTTTGTAAAAACCTACGACCAAGGAGTGTCCATGGCCGATTCCATTAATTACCAGCTTGCCAAGTTCGTCGCCAGCTACGGCAAGGTTTCGCAGATCCCCGAGTCCACCTGTCCCGAGGTGAGCTTTGTGGGCCGCTCCAATGTGGGCAAGTCGTCCATCATGAACAAGCTCTTTGGTCGCAAGAACCTGGTCAAGGTTTCGAGCACGCCGGGCAAGACGAGCAACATCAATTTCTTCGAGGCCGACGACGTGCACTTTGTGGACCTGCCGGGCTACGGTTTCGCTCGCCGTTCCAAGGCCGAGCGCGACCGTTGGGCCGAGCTCATCGGCGACTTCTTCGACTCCGAGCGCAGCTTTAACCTGGTTGTGTCGCTGGTGGACATTCGCCACGACCCCAGCAAGCTTGACCATGACATGATCGACTACCTGCAGGGCAACGAGTTCAACTTCATCGTCTGCCTCACCAAGGCCGACAAGCTCAGCCGCACTCAGCAGGCCCGCCAAGCGGCAGCCATCAAAAAGCAGCTCAACGTCCCGGCCGAAAACGTAATCATCACAAGCTCCCAAACCGGTGCGGGCATCGACGAACTCAAGCGCCGCATCGCCGAGGCCTGCCTCTAATAAGTGCTCCAGCCTAGCAAGAGCCCCTATCAATAAAAAGCCAAACTATCAGCCCGGCGCTTTTACAGAGCGTAGGTCCCTGTAGCCGCCGCCAGCGAAGTTAACGTAGGGGAGGCCAGGGACTTTGCCCCCAAATCTTTCCGCAGGACGGCAGGACCCCCGCCGCACGAAGTGCGCAGCGGGGGTCCTGCCATGTCCGAGGACGATTTGGGGGCAAAGCCCCTGGCCTCCCCGGCGGGTATACGGGACGGCGACTACAGGTATTCGATCTGGGCGCCCTCGGTGTCGCACGTTAGAATATGCGTCTCACACTTGGGGAACTGCTCACGCAGCTTGACCTGCAGGAACTTTGCCACGATGGTGTCGTCGGTTACAGCCATGAGGGTCGAGCCGGAGCCACTGATCCAGATGGTCTTGGCGCCGCCGTTAAGGCAGGTGTCGCGCACAGCGTTGTAATCGGGAATCAGGCGGCGGCGATAGGGCTCCTGGATGCGGTCGTCGTTGGCGGCGGCAATCAGGTCAAGGTCGCCGGTCTCCAGGCCGCGCGTCATGCCGGCGATGCGGCCCATTTGCCATACGGCGGTGGAGAGTGGAATCTCCTGCGGCACGACCTTGCGCGCCTCACTTGTATGCACCTCGTAGGGCGGAATCACGGTAATAAAACGCAAGCGATCGCTCACCTCGTAGCGCAGGCACTGGGGGAGCGAATCAGTCGGCGTAAAGGAGCAAACGGCACCGCCCAGGATGGCAGGGGCGACGTTATCGGGATGGCCTTCAACCTCGGTGGCGATGCGGACGAGCTCGGCGCGGTCGACGGTGTGGCCTGTTAGCGCGGCGGCAGCCATGATGCCGGCGACGACGCAGGTGGAGCTGGAGCCCAGGCCGCGGGCGACGGGCACGTCGGTCTGAATGTCGATAGCAACGGGGAAGGCAGGCTCGCCCCATGCGGCAAGCGCATCGACAAAGCTCACGTAGACCAGGTTGTTCTCGTTTTGGAACTCTTCGGGGCAGCCCGTGATGGTGAGCTTGTCGGCGCGCTCGAAGGTGAAGTGCGAGTAGAGGCTGACGGCCATGCCGAGGGTGTCGTAGCCAATACCCAAGTTGGCGCTCGTTGCTGGGACGGTGATTTTGATCATGTGGGTCCTCCTGGCGTGCCTGGTTGTTTAGTTCGCTGCTCGGGCAGTCCTGCGCAAGACGGAAAGCACATTAAGTGCTTTCCTTTGCGTGCGGAACTCGCGACGAACTAAACAGCCAGGCGCGCTGCGCGCGTTCGTCATCATCCCGGGGGTTATCTGATAAAAGAAAGTGCGCCGGCTTTCGCCGGCGCTTAATAAGGGGTTTTAGTTGCTAGCCATCTTTTTTGCAGCCTGCTCTACGTAGTTGGCCATGTCGGCTACGTCGCAGACGTCTTCGAAGCGGACGGGCTTGGACTCGAGCTCGGCGAGCTGTGCTGGGGCGACCGTGTTGGTTGCCTGCTCGAGCACGCGCATGGCTTCAAAGTCGTCCTCGGGAACGTCGAGGCCCAGGGCGTCGCAGCAGGCGCGCGGGAACTTGTAGGGGCTGGCGGTCGAAAGCAGCACACGGGCCTTGGCGCCCTCGTCGGGAGCGACCTTTTCAAAGACGTGATAGCCGCAAGCGGTGTGCGGGTCGATCACGTAGCCGTTCGCATCCCAGCAGCTCTTGATGGCAGCGCAGACCTCGTCCTCGCTGGCCCAACCGCAGCCAAAGACGCTCTGAATCTTTGCCAGCAGGTCGGCGGGAACTTCGTAGCGACCAGTCTGCGCCAGCTGCTCCATAAGGCCGGCAACGAGCTCACAGTCGCCATCGGATAGGAAGTACAGCATGCGTTCCAGGTTAGAGCTGATGAGGATGTCCATCGACGGCGAGATGGTCGTGAAGAACGGACGGTTGCGGTCGTAGACGCCGGTGGTCAGAAAGTCAGCCAGCACGTTGTTCTTGTCGCTCGCGACGATGAGCTTGGCGACGGGTAGACCCATGCGCTTGGCATAGTAGCCGGCCAGGATATCGCCAAAGTTGCCGGTCGGTACGCAGAACTCCACGGCGTCGCCAGCCTCTAGGCGTCCGGCGCGCAGCAGTTGCGCATAGGCGGCAAAGTAGTAGACGACCTGCGGCACCAGGCGGCCGACGTTGATGGAGTTGGCACTCGAAAGCACCGTGCCGGCGGCCTCCAGACGCTCGGCAAGCTCCTTGTCGGCAAAGATGCGCTTGACGGCACTCTGGGCGTCGTCGAAGTTGCCGCGGATGCCGCAGACGGCGACGTTATCGCCCTCCTGAGTGGACATCTGCAGATTCTGTACGCGGCTGACTTTGCCCTCGGGATAAAAGACGGTGATGCCCGTGCCCGGAGCGTCGGCAAAACCGGCGAGCGCGGCCTTGCCGGTGTCGCCCGACGTGGCGGTGACGATCATGATGCGCTCGGCGCCGCCGTCCTTGGCGGAAGTGCGGGCCATGAGGCGGGGGAGCATCTGCAGGGCGACGTCCTTAAAGGCGCTCGTGGGGCCGCCAAAGAGCTCCATCACATAGGTCTGAGGGGCGTCAGCGCCCGGTGCGGCGTCGAGTTTGACGAGCGGCGTGACCTCTTCGCTCGCAAACGTGCCGCGGTATGCTTCGTTGACACACGCCGAAATTTCTTCGGCCGTGTAATCATTCAGTAACATTCCCAACACATCTTGAGCGATTTCAAAGTACGATTTATCTGCAAGCGAGCTGATATCGACCTGCTGGGTGCCAAGCTCGTCCGAGACAAACAAACCCCCGTCGGGAGCGATGCCGGTGCGGATTGCCACCTTACTTGAGCACGATAAAGTGCGTCCTCGTGTACTATGATAAGTTCCCATATAACACTGCTCCTCGGATGCCTTAGTCCCAATCGGTGAAACCATGGTATCAGAGCGCACAAAATAGGTTCGCAGAGGCTTTTTAGAAAGGTAACCTCCAGTCCATGATTAAGATTGCCAAGTTTGGCGGCTCGTCGGTCGCCGACGCCGAACACTTTAAGAAGATCAAGGCCATCGTCGATGCCGACCCGGCTCGCCGTTTTGTGGTGGTTTCCGCCTGCGGTCGCCGCTTTAAGGGCGACACCAAGGTGACCGACTTGCTCTACCTGGTTAACGCGCACGTTAAGTACCACGTGTCATGCGAGGAACTGCTCGAGGACATTGGCCAGCGCTATTTTGATATCGCTGACGAGCTGGAGCTCACCTATCCCATCCGCGAGGAGTTCGCGGCCTTTGCCGAGCGCGCCCGCTCGGGCGGCTACTCCACCGAGGAGCTTGTGAGCCGCGGCGAGTACTTCACCGCTCGCCTGATGGCCGAGTACCTAGACCTGCCGTTCCTGGACGCCGCGACGGTTGTGGCGTTCCATCACGACGGCACGCTCAGCATGAACCGCACCTCCGAGCTGGTGCAGGAGTACGGCCAGCAGGGCGGCTTTGTCATGCCCGGTTTCTACGGCGCGACACGAGAGGGCCAGATCAAGCTGCTCGATCGTGGCGGCGGCGATATTTCCGGCTCGATTCTGGCCAAGTGCCTGGGCGCCGATCTGTACGAGAACTGGACCGACGTCTCGGGCTTCTATTCCGCCGATCCGCGTATTGTGCCCGAGGCGCAGCCCATCGCCCGCGTTACCTACGAGGAGCTGCGTGAGCTTTCGTACATGGGCGCAAGCGTCCTGCACGAGGAGGCCGTGTTCCCTGTGCGTGAGGCGGGTATTCCGCTGGTCATCAAGAACACCAATGCGCCGCAGGACCCCGGTACCATCATTAGCGAGACGGCTGACGAGGGCGAGGCAGAGCCCATCATTACCGGCGTGACCGGCAAGCGCGGTTTTGTCGCCATCAACGTCGCCCGTGACCGCACCAAGCCCCGCGTCGGTTTTATGCGCCGTGCGCTTTCGGTCTTCGAGCGCTATGACGTTTCCGTCGAGCACATGCCCACCGGTGTCGACCGCTTTGGCGCCGTGGTCCAGGAGGAGGACGTGCACGATTCGCTGTACTCGCTCGTGGGCGACATTCAGCAGGAGGTCGAGCCGCTCGAGATCGAGGTTGTCGAGGGCCTGGCGCTTATCGCGACCGTTGGCCGCAACCTGCGCGGTCGTGCCGGCATCTCTGGCCACCTGTTTGGCATGCTTGGCCAGGCCGGCGTGAGCGTGCGCATGATTTCGCAGAGCTGTGACGAGATCAACATCATTATCGGTGTCGAGGAGAAGGACTTCGACCTGGCGATTCAGACCATTTACCGTGCCTTCTCCGATGAGAACGGCATTGTGAAGGTCTCCGACCTGGAGGCTCCTGCGCCGGTCGATCCCGCTCTGGCCGCGCTCAAAAAGTAGCGACTGTTCGGTAGATTTTTGGGTTATGTCTCAAAAATCTACGGCGGGGCGTTTCGTTTCGGTTTCGTTTCGACGGGGCGGGTTTTGTGCCCGCCCTGTTCTTGTATAAACTGGCAACAATAATCGGCCTGCTCGGCGTGCGGGCAAAAGCCACAACCTTTAAAGGGGGAAGCATGAAACAGTACACGGTTGCTATTTTGGGCGCGACGGGAGCCGTGGGCACCCAGATGCTCGAGTGCCTCAACGAGCAGGAGTTCCCGGTTGGCAAGCTCAAGCTGCTGGCAAGTGCACGCTCCGCGGGTAAAACCGTCGAGTTCCGCGGCGAGCAGGTTGTGATCGAAGAGGCTTGCCCCGAGGCCTTTGAGGGCTGTGACATTGTGCTTGGCGCTGCCGGCGACGATATCGCAAAGGAGCTGCTGCCCGAGGCCGTCAAACGCGGCGCCGTCGTGGTCGACAACAGTCATGCCTTCCGTATGGATCCCGAGGTACCGCTGGTCGTGCCCGAGATTAATGCCGACGACATCAAGTGGCATCACGGTCTTATCGCCAATCCCAACTGCGCGACCATTATCGGCCTGGTTCCCACGTGGCCGCTGCATCAGCTCGCTGGCGTGAAGCGCATGATCGTCTCGACGTATCAGGCGGCTTCGGGTGCCGGCGCTCCCGGTATGGCCGAGCTCGAGGCTCAGCTGGCCGCCCTGGGTCGTGGCGAGGAGATTCCCGAGCCGCGCGCGTTTGCCGCCCAGCTGGCGAGCAACCTGATTCCGCAGATTGGCGGCGTCAAGGAGGAGGGCTTTACCTCCGAGGAGATGAAGTTGCAAAACGAGGGCCGCAAGATCATGCACCTGCCCGAGCTGCGCGTGAACTGCACCTGCGTGCGCGTGCCTGTGCTGCGCTCGCACTCCGAGAGCATTACGCTCGAGTTTGAGCGCGATATTACGGTCGAGGAGGCCCGTGCTGCGCTGGCTGCCGCTCCGGGCGTGAAGCTGGTTGACGATCTGGGTGCCGAGGATGCACACGATCGCTTCCCCATGCCGATGGACACCTCCGACCAGGACCTGATCTGGGTCGGTCGCGTGCGCCGTGATATCTCGAACCCCGAGGCCGCACGTGGCATCACCTTCTGGTGCTGCGGCGACCAAATCCGTAAGGGCGCGGCAACCAACGCCGTCCAGATCGCTAAGCTGCTCTGCGAGTAGTGTGACCTGTCCGGCGGGGGCCGGGCTTAGTTTTCAGAACGTCCTCGACCATGTGTGGCGCCTTGTCCTGCTCCTTCGGAGCCGCGGACAAGGCGCCACACTGGTCTGCGGAGTGTTCTGAAAACTAAGCCCGGCCTCCGCCTGCGGTGACGCTGCTGCAAGCGACCTGCGATGGGGCCGTTGTTGGTTGGGGCCGCTGGACTGATGTGAGGGCACGTGGCCGTTGCGGGCCCTGGTCCCGGCGGCGGCCTCGGCGCTTTGCGCCTGCCGCCCTTGGGGACTGCGGGGCCGTGACGGCAGCTGCGGCGCTGTCGCGCCTGCTGCCTGCGGGGACTTTGGGGTTGAGGCGGTAACTTTGGCGCGCCTGCGTTTGTTGCTTGTGAGGGCTTAGGGGCTGGTGCGAATTGAAGGTGAATGGTTTCCCGGGAAGTGAACGACCTATTTTGGACCCTTGAAGCATCGGCATGTTTCGGGGGTCATTTCCTGCAGTTTTGCCATAGGAATCCTGCGGTTTTCTAATCAAAAAATGCGGATGCTTCGGGGCCCTAGTTTTACTCGGTCACTTCCTGGGAAACCATTCACCTTCTTTTTTTCCGGATATCGTTTTGGGCGTTGCGACTCGGTATCGGCCGATATTGAGAGGGAAAACGCCCTCTCTTAGACAATCGAGTTTGTCCGGACGTATCTGCGGGGGTTGTCTACACAATTCGCGGTATCATGGTTCGGAGTTTTGAAAGGAGCCGCTGGTGGTCACGACGACGTTTGCTTCGCCTTTGGGCGAGATTCTGCTTGCCGCTGATGGCCGCGGTCTGACGGGACTTTGGTTTGAGGGACAGGAGCACTTTGGCTCCACGCTTCTCCGGGAAGACTCCGAACATGTTGAAGGCACCGATGCGGTTTCCGGTATTGGTGGCATATCGTCGGTGAGTCCGGCAAATGGTGCGGCTTCTTCGGTGCTTGAGCGTTCCTGGGCTTGGCTGAATGCTTATTTTGCAGGGCAGGAACCTCGGTTTACGCCGCCGTTGCATATGGTCGGCACGGCGTTTCAGCGTGAGGTTTGGTTTGAGCTGCTTTCTATCCCGCGTGGCGAGGTCGCTACGTATGGCGAGATCGCCCAGCGTGTTGCCGCTCGACATCGGGTGCCGGGAAATGAGGCGCCCGTTGTGTCTCCCCGTGCCGTGGGGGCCGCGGTCGCGCGTAATCCCATTTCGATTATCGTGCCGTGCCATCGCGTAGTTGCCGCCGATGGTTCGCTCAACGGATATGCCGGCGGGCTTGACCGCAAGGAATGGCTGCTTCGGCTTGAGGGCGCGTACGAGGAGTAACGCCAGGGCACTTTGCATGACGAAGGCGCCGTGAAGGGACGAGTCGCTGTCCTTTCGCGGCTGGCATGCGTCCAAGCGCTCGGTATCTGCGCCTTAAGTTTGGCTAAGCCATATCCTGCGTATTTGAAAACGCGCAGGTTGAGCAGCTGAGGCTGCGCTAAGGCGGCTGGCGGTGCGCTATCATCGGCAGTATCAAAACCCGTAGAGCCGTGCGCCAAAGGAACAACTATGAAGCTGATGCTTGCCGAGGACGAACCCGGCCTCTCCCGCGCCCTCACCGCGATTCTTCAACATAGCGACTACGAGGTCGACACCGCCCTCGACGGTCTGACGGCGCTCGAATATCTGCTCGCCAACGACTATGACGCCGCAATCCTGGACATCATGATGCCCAGCATGGATGGCATTGAGGTGCTCAAACGCACACGTGCCGCCGGTAAGCGACTGCCCATCATCATGCTCACGGCAAAAAGCGAGGTGTCCGATAAGGTCGAGGGCTTGGATGCCGGTGCCAACGATTATCTGACCAAGCCGTTTGCCGCCAAGGAACTGCTTGCGCGTATTCGTGCCATGACGCGTGCCGCGACGGCAATTGACACCACGACGCTCGGCGTGGGCAACGTGCGCCTCGATACGATATCGTGCACGCTTGTGGGTCCCTTGGGCGAGGTACATCTGGCCAATCGTGAGTTTCAGCTTATGGAGCTCTTTATGCGCAACGCCGGCACGCGCATGCCCACCGAGCGTCTGATGCTCGAGGTTTGGGGTGAGGACGCGCCCGAAGGCGCCAATGTGGTGTGGGTCTATATTTCGTACCTGCGCAAAAAGCTGACGGCGCTTGGTGCCGACGTTGCCATCCGCGCATCGCGTAACCAGGGCTATTCGCTTGAGGTTGTCGAGGAGGGTGAGCAGGCGTGAGCGTGCGCACGTGGTGCAAGCGCATAACGGAGCGGTTTCACGCCGCCTCGAGTAGAACGGGGCGGGCTAATTCTGTTGACGCATTGGGCCGCCGCCTGCGTCGCAAGTTTATCCTCGTTGCCATGGGTGCCGTGACCGTGGTGCTCACGCTCATCATTGCCGGCATCAATATCGTAAATTACTCGCATGTCTGCAAGACGGCCGACGCTCGCCTGGACTATATCCTGGCGGGCAAGGACGGCATCGATTGGGGGGACGAGCCTAAAGCCGATTCCGCTAATGGCAAGGAAGCCGGCGATAGCCAGGCGGGCGTTCACATCAGGCATTTCGAAGGCATGACGGCGGAGTCTCCCTTTGACACGCGCTACTTTACGGTGACGATTGCCGGCGGGCAGGTGGCAGATGTCAATACGGCCCGCATTGCTGCGGTGGGCGCCAAGCGTGCCGCCCGCATTGCCGCGGGGCTGTATTCCAAGGGCCGGACCTCGGGCTTTTCTGGTAACTACCGCTATACGACTACAGCTCAAGACGAAGAGACCACCTTTGTGTTTGTGGACTGTTCGCGCGAGCTTTCGAGTTTTCATTCGTTTTTAAGTGCCAGTGTGGCCATCAGCTGCATTGGCTGGCTGGCGGTATTGGCGATTGTGACGGTGGCCTCGGGCGCGGTGATTCGACCGATGGTCGAGAGCTACAGCAAGCAAAAGCGCTTTATTACCGATGCGAGTCACGAGATCAAGACGCCGCTAGCTGTGATCGACGCCGCTAACGAGGTACACGAAATTGAGAGCGGCGAGAGTGAGTGGACGCAGAGCATTCACGAGCAGGTGGCGCGACTGACGGCACTTACGGAGCGTCTGGTATTTTTGGCGCGCATGGACGAGGGCTCGGCGGGCTTTACCATGGCGTCGATCGATCTCTCGGAGGCAGTTGACAAGGCAGCCGCGCCGTTTGAATCGGTGGCGGTCTCGCGCGGCAAGCGCCTGTCGATGTCGGTCGCGACCGGTGTGCGCGCTCATGCCGATGCTGCGGCGGTGACGCAGGTGGTTGAGTTGCTGCTGGACAACGCCACGCGCTATGCGAGCGAGGGCAGCGTGATCGAGTTGAGTCTGCGCGCCGTTTCGCGCGGTGCGGGCAAAGGCTCGGCAGAGCTTGTCGTATCGAACGCTGTAGACGAGCTGCCCGAAGGCGACCTGGACCGATTGTTCGACCGCTTCTATCGTGCGGACGTGTCGCGCAGCTCCAAGACAGGCGGCTCGGGTGTGGGCCTATCCGTCGTGCGCGCCATCGCCGAGGCCCATGGCGGCTCCGCTACCGTATCTGGCCACGACCATCAGATCACCTTCACCGTCCGTCTCTAAAACCTGCAAAAAGGGACAGGTTTGTTTTGGCAGGTTTTATCTGTGCAGACGGCAGCGGAGGCTGGCGGTGATCGGCGCCATGAACGCCACCGACCCAAATAAACGCACCTCTAACTGCTAAAATATGGACATCGTTGTTCGGCTCCCGAAGGAAAGGAGACGGTCATGCAGTACGAGATCGGCGGAGGGGCTTTCCCGGTTGTTACGTGCAACCTTAGCGACGGCGAATCCATGATCACCGAAAGCGGTGCCATGGTCTGGATGACCCCCAACATGGAGATGTCCACCTCGGGCGGTGGTATAGGCAAGATGTTCTCTAAGGCTTTTTCGGGTGAGGCGTTGTTCCAAAACATTTGGACCGCGCACGGCGATGGCATGATTGCGTTTGGCTCTTGCTTCCCCGGCCGCATTATACCGATCGAGATTGGCCCTGGTAAGAGCTGGATTTTGCAGAAGCGTTCGTTCCTTGCCGCGGAAAGTGGTGTTGAGCTGAGCATCCACTTTAACAAGAAGGCAAAGACCGGCGTCTTTGGCGGCGAGGGTTTTATCATGCAAAAGCTCACGGGCTCGGGTATTGCCTTTGCCGAGATCGACGGCGACCTAGTTGAGTACGAGCTTGCTGCTGGCCAGCAAATGATTGTAGATACCGGCAACGTGGCCGGCTTTGAGGAGACGGTGAGCATCGACGCGCAGATGGTCAAGGGCGTCAAAAACATCATGTTTGGCGGTGAAGGCGTGTTCAACACTGTGCTCACCGGTCCGGGGCGCATCTGGCTGCAGACAATGCCCATTTCCAATCTTGCGGCAGCAGTGGCTTCGATGACCAACAACAATAACTAATCGTGTATAGGATGACGCGCGCGGCGGGCCCGGCCTGTCGTGCACGTTTTTTGGTGGCAAACGCCCTGTTTATCGGGTGCGGCTGTGCTCCTGCAGCGCATAGATCGACTTATCCATGTTGAACAGGTAGGCCACGACGCAGACAATAAAGAACGTCGGCAGACTGCTAAAGCCAAAGACCTCGCAGCCAATAAAGATGGGCGCGAGCAGCGTATTGGTGGCGCTGCCAAAGACGGCGGCGTATCCCAGCGCGGCGCAGAGCTCGACGGGCATGCCGAGAATCCCGGCGAGTACGACACCCAGGCTGGCTCCGATGGAGAACAGCGGCGTCACCTCGCCACCCTGATATCCTGCGGCAAGCGTGGCGATGGTGAGTACGAATTTGAGCGCCCAGTCCCAAGGCATGATCGACGCCTCACCGTTGTCACCCAGTGCCGCGGATATCAGGTTGGTGCCAAGGCCGCAGTATCGCCCCTGCCACAGCGCGAACAGAATCGCCGACAGCGCAAGGCCCATAACGGCAACGCGTATGTAAGGGCTGGGGAGCAGCCGCGCTGCAAGGGTCTTGGCATGGGCAAGGCACCAGGCAAAAGCTCCACCTACCATACCAAACGCGATACCCAACAACGCCAGTCGTCCAAGACCGGGGAGGTCGAGCGCATACGAGGCGGTAACGGCGACCTCAAACTTCTCGAGCCCCAGAGCGCCGGAGGTCATGCTTGCGGCGAGCGAGGCTGTAAGCGCGGGAAACAGCGCGCGGTATTCCATGCGTCCTGCGACCAGTACTTCGATCGCAAAGACCGTGGCGGCGAGGGGCGTTCGGAAGAGTCCGGCAAAGCCGGCGGCCATGCCGATAAGCAAAAACGTGTTGCCGGGTTCTCGGAAAGGTAGACGTCGGCCGATCCAATGCGAGACGGTTGCGCCGATCTGCACGGCTACGCCTTCGCGTCCCGCGCTGCCGCCAAAGAGATGCGTGGCCCACGTGCTCAGCATAATGAGCGGCACCAGACGCGGGGAGATGGCGTCCTCGCGTCCGTGACCTACGTCGAATACTAAGCTCATGCCCCGATCGGTGCCTTTGCCCCAGGTGAGGTAGGCAAATACGAGGCCAAGCCCATGAGGGCGAGGAAGGGAAGGAGCAGTACGATGTGCTCGTCACGGAAGGCGCCGATTGCCAGGAGCACACGACCAAAAAGGGCACAGATGGCGCCAACGATAACGCCGATAGGGATTCCGACGGCGCCCATGAGCACGAGACCGCTATAGGTGTTGACCAGGCGTTTGATTCTGCTCGAAGCGCTGCTTTCTGACATTTTGCTTTTCGACACTTGCTCTCTTGATAGAGAAAGAGCTGGAGTTGCGCATCGTTGAGAGGCTTTCCAGCTTTAGCAAAACAAACTTATAAGATGCGACGGGCCGCGTCAAGATAATTACCGGACGGCCTAGGAGGCGGCTGGTTGGCCGGCTTAAAACCTAGCGCGTGAAATGACGCCCCACGCTATTCAGCGCGCTTGATAGGATGACGAACCACGGTCTTAAGTTTCTCCGGTGCGCATTTGCGTGGATCGGAGAGATAGATTTCGTGATGTAAACGGGTGTCTGAGAAGTCGGGAACATAGCCCAGCTCGGTCGTGTATTCATGCATAGCGTCTACGGTCGCCGGTTCGTTGTCGTAGGGCCCGGTGTGCATGCATTGAACGCAGAGACCCTCGTCAACTTTAAGCAGTTCGACGGCGGAAAAGTCCAGTTTCTTTTTGGTCGTGGCTTCCGCGACTGCCCAGTCAAAGTCATCTCGGGTGACGAAATCGGGCAGGCGGATGCACGAGATAAAGTTGAAATTGTCCTTGCGTACATAATCGATGCCGCCGCTCGGGGACTCTTGCCACCAGAAACCCTCGAGCGGCGGTACCACAAAGTCGAAATAGCCCTCGATACTCCTTGAGCCTTTCTTCGACATCTTGACGGTATAGGCGATGCCGTAAAGTAGCGGCAGGGCGTTTTGATACTCGCCACCTTCGGTATTTGGGTCGCCCTTTCCGCGAACGGCAACGTAGCTCATAGGCGGGACTGTTACGATGCTCGGCTTGCTTGCAGGTTTGTAGAGCTCCTTGCATTCCTTCTTAAAGTCGAACGCCATGTTGGCCGCCTTTCTGCGTATTGGCCTGCTTAGATAGTTGAATCATATCATAGAAACGAACAGCTGTTCGAATGATTTGGCTGACAGATTGAGATGCGTGCGTTGTGTTTGGCGGTCGGCCTGACCCCGTTGATGATTTCTCGGCCTCCCCGGCGCCCTATCTATAGCTGCCGTTTCCCCATATAAAACCTGCCAAAATAAACCTGTCCCTTTTTGGTAGGTGGGAAATGGGTAATACTAAAGAGTTATCCGACCAGATGGGAATTAATCGATGGCCTATATCGAATTCAAAGACGTCATCAAGGCATACGGCGAGGGCGATGCCCGCATCCACGCGCTCGACGGCGCGAGCTTTACGGTCGAGCGCGGCGAGCTCGCCATCATTTTGGGTGCTTCGGGTGCCGGCAAGACCACGGCTCTCAACATTCTGGGCGGCATGGACACGGCAACTTCTGGCACCGTGACGGTGGACGGGCGTGACGTGAGCTCTGCCAACGAGGCTCAGCTTGTGGAATACCGTCGCGCCGATGTTGGCTTTGTCTTTCAGTTCTACAATCTGGTCCCTAACCTGACGGCGCTTGAGAACGTCGAACTCGCGGCGCAGATCTGCCCCGATTCGCTCGATGCCGAGCAAACGCTTCGCCAGGTTGGCCTGGGCGACCGCCTCGCTAACTTTCCGGCGCAGCTTTCGGGCGGCGAGCAGCAGCGCGTATCCATCGCCCGCGCGCTGGCTAAGAACCCCAAGCTGCTTTTGTGCGACGAGCCTACGGGTGCACTCGACTACAAAACCGGCAAGCAGATCTTGCAGCTGCTACAGGACACTTGCCGCAAGCAAGGCATTACGGTCATCATCATCACCCACAACTCTGCGCTGGCGCCCATGGCCGATCGCCTGATCCGCTTTAAGAGCGGCCGCGTGGAGAGCGAGACGATCCAGCAAAATCCTGTGCCTATCGAGACGATCGAGTGGTAGCGCCCATGAATCAGGACCGCCAAAACAGTCAACGCCGCGACGCGCAGAACACGGAGCGCGAGCAGGATTTTACGACCTACCGTACCGCCCAAAGCTCAAACGATATGGTGCCGACGGTTTTTCGCCGTGGCATCTACCGCACGATTCGCGGCAGCCTCAAACGCTTCTTGTCTATCGTTGTGATCACCGCGCTTGGCGTGAGCGTGATGTGCGGCCTTAAGGCGGGCTGCGAGGACCTGTGTGATTCGGTCGACGCCTATTTTGACCAGCAGAATGTCTATGACATCAACGTGCAGTCGACCTATGGTCTGACCGATGACGATATTGCCGCGATCCAAGAGGTCGATGGCGTCGAGACGGCCGAGGGCATCTATACCGAGACCGCCTATACCGCCGTGGGTACGACGCGCGAGCGTGTCGTCGTACAGAGCCTCTCCAAAGAGAATATTGACCAACCGGTGCTAGTGCGCGGCGAGCTGCCCGAGACTTCGGGCGAAGTGGCAGTGACCTCACGTTTTTTGAAGGCTTCGGGCAAGAAAATCGGCGATACGGTGAGCTTTGCCGCCAACGATGCGAGCTCGTCGAACCAAAGCGCCAAGGACCAGTTTGCCGATGGGGACTACACCATCACGGCCGAGGTTCTCGATCCTACCGACGTGAGCTCCGACTCGACAGTCAACGCTTTTCGCGCTGCTTCGACTGCGGACTACAAGTTCTACGTGAGCGAGGATGCCGCGACATCTTCTTCCTACTCCGCTGTCCACGTGGTCGTCGAGGGAGCCAAGAGCCTCAACTCCTATTCGGATGCCTACTCGGCAAAGATCAATGAGGTCAAGGGCAATATCGAGAAGATCCGCGAGGAGCGTGAGAAGGCGCGCGCCCAGGAGCTGACGGTCGACACACCGGCGAGCTTGGACGCAGCTGAGCGTCAGGCGAATATGGTCTTTGGGATCGAGCAGGACAACATCAATCGCATGGCCGAGGGCAGCGACGAGCGTGCGCAGGCGCAAGCCGACCTGGACCAGCGCCGTGCCGCCGCCGACCAGCAGTTTGCCGATGCCCGCGCCGAGCTCTCTGACCTGGGCGAATGCACCTGGTACATCCAGGACCGCGATAACATCGCAAGCTACTCGAGCGTGGAGAGCGATAGCTCGTCAATTGAGGCCATTGCCACGGTGTTCCCGTTCATCTTCTTTATCATCGCCGTGCTCATCAGCCTCACCACCGCCACGCGCATGGTCGAGGAGGAGCGCACGCTCATTGGCCTGTACAAGGCGCTCGGCTATTCGCGCGGGCGTATCCTGTCCAAATATGTGGACTACTCGCTGTGGGCGTGTCTGATCGGTGGCGTGCTCGGCAATATCATCGGATTTGTGGGTCTGCCGCTGTTCTTGTTTACGGTGTTCGACGACATGTACTCGCTGCCCCAGATGTTGCTTTCGTACGACATCGTGTCATCACTCGTGTCGGTAGCGCTGTTTGCCGTGGGCGTGGTGGGCGCCACGATTATCGCCTGCCGCCACGAGATGGCTGAGACCCCAGCCTCGCTCATGCGCCCCAAGGCCCCGCGCGCCGGCTCGCGCATTCTGCTCGAGCGCATTGGCTTTATCTGGCACCGCATGGGCTTTTTGAACAAGGTCGCTGCACGCAACCTGTTCCGCTACAAAAAGCGCGCCTTTATGACCATCTTTGGCATTGCGGGCTGCACGGCGCTTGTGATTTGCGGTATGGGCATCCGTGATACGTCGGTCGCGCTGTCGCCCAAGCAGTACGGGCACATCACACGCTACGATTTGCTGGCGGTCGCCAATCCCGACGATTTTTCGCAGACGTGCGCGGCATTGGATGAGCGCAGCGCGGCCAATGATTTCAACGTGACCGTGACCTCGACCCTGCCGATTATGACCGACAACGTCACCTTTACGTTTGGCGGCAAGAGCGAGACCGTGCAGCTGATCGTGGTGCCCGATGACCGCACGAGTGACTTGGGCGATTACGTGCGTCTGGAGGATGAGTCCAAAGAACCGCTGCCTTTGCGTGACGGAGACGTGTATCTGAGTAAAAGTTCACAGCTGGTGCTGGGGATTCAGCCGGGCGATACGGCTCACGTCCAGGATTCGTCGCTCAATGTTGCCAAGGTCAAAGTCAGCGACATTTCGCTTAACTATCTGGGCAACACGCTTTACATGACGCAGGGCACCTATGAGCGTGCGTTCGGTCGAAGCGCACGTCTTAACGGCGTCTTTGTGCTGCTTAAGGGTTCGTCGGCCGACCAGATTGCGTTTAGCAAGAATCTTAAGAGTGACGGTTGGCTTACGATTTCGAGTACGGCCGAGCATTGGGAAAACTATGAGGCGAACTTTACGATTATCAATTCGGTCGTAGTGCTCGTGACCTTTATGGCGGCGTGCCTATCGTTTGTGGTGGTGTTTACGCTGTCCAACACGAATATCTCCGAGCGCGAACGCGAGCTGGCGACCATCAAGGTGCTGGGCTTCCGCCGTGGCGAGGTGCACCATTACGTCAACAAGGAGACACTGATTCTCACGGCGATTGGCGCCGCGCTGGGCGTGCCGCTGGGCGGCTTGCTGGCCGAGAGTTTTACGTACATTTTGCAGATGCCGTCGCTGTACTTTGACGTCGAGGTCGAGCCGCTAAGCTACGTGCTCGCCGTGGTGCTTTCCTTTGGCTTTACGTTTATCGTCAACCTCGCCACCAATCGTACCCTCAACAAGATCGACATGGTCGGCGCCCTCAAAAGCGCCGAGTAGCCTGTCCTGGGATTCAAGTTCTAGCGAGCTGCCGACGCGCCCGCAGCAGCAATTTTGTATAAACCGCCCCGCCGATTGCATATTTCGGCGGGGCGGTTGCTTTTTGCCTGCAGGTACCCCAGGGGGCGGCGTGCAAATTCTGGAGTTTTCAGCATCCCGGAGTCCGCGGGCGCGGGATCGGACGCACAAAACAGCGCTGGAAGCCCTGATTCTGAGCCCCAACGCCTCAAGAGCTGGCCATTTTTTACAGAACGCGACCCATAGCGCCCGCCTTTCGCCCAAAATCCAGTATGCAGGCACCCTCGGCTGCTGAAAACTCCCAAAAATGCACGCCGCATCCTACCCTAGGCACCCGTAGCTACTCTGCGGGTGCGTGGCCTGATAGTAAGTTGCGGTGGAATAGTTCCTGTTTGGCATAGCAGAGCCATGAAACAGGAACTATTCCACCGCAACGTATTGAGAGGGCTCTTGGCTGTTATGCGTACTAACATTTGTCATGAAATGGCAGGCCATTAGGGGGTTGCTACTCGTAGTTGCGGTAGGGTTGGGGCAGATTCTAACTAGAAATGGTGGTCGCTACCGGTTATTCTCGGCATACTCGGCTCATTCGATTACGGTCGCCACATGAAAGGAACCACTATGGATCTTGCGATGGCACAGCGCTTCGTCGATCGCCGCAGAGCTGCCGGTCTTTCCCAGGAGGCTCTTGCTGCCCAGTTGGGCGTAAGCCGCCAAGCTGTCAGCAAATGGGAACGCAGCGAATCCTCGCCCGATACCGATAACCTTATTGCACTCGCCGCGCTGTATGGCGTGTCACTGGATGAGTTGCTATATGGGGAAGCGGCTAGCGATGTCGACACCTCGGCCGACGATGACGTTGACGCAAATAATTACGACGAGACTGAAGGCACCGAGTCTTCTACCGAGCACGTGGATCCTGACGGCAAGCCACTTGTCGACATTTCCCTTGCACGCGGCATTCACGTCGTCGACCCCAACAAAGGTGAAGAGGTTCATGTTGGTTGGAGCGGTATCCACGTGGCTAACGAGCGCAAGGGTGAAGAGGTCCATGTGGGGCCGGGCGGATTGCATATCGATACGCTAGAGGACGATGGACATAGCGTGCGTACCAATGGCGACGGCACCGTCACCATCGACGGCGAGACGTTTTCCAGCTGGAAAGAGGCACACGACAAGCTCGACCATCATGGCAAGCATTTCCACACCAAGATCGGTCGCGCATGGAACGAGTTTCCCTTTCCTGCACTTGTCGTCCTCGCCTATCTCGCGCTCGGCATCATCTGCGGCACGTGGGGTATGGGGCTCTTTCTGGTCTTTCTGATTCCCGTCTACGAGGCGATGGGCGACTTTATCGACCGACATCATCTCTCCAAGCTGATCGGCGTCGTCTGTGCAACAGCCGCCATTGCCTGGTTCCTCTATATGTGGCTTTGTTTGGCACAGCCCCATCCCGCATGGGTCATCCTCATCACGATTCCCTTCATAGAGGCACTCATGTGCTGGTGCCGAAAGCAATGGAAGCGCCGCAAACAAGCCTAAGCCGTTCCAACCCGTCAACAATGCTTGGCCAACGCCGCTCGCCCCTTCCAAGTTGCGGTGAAATACGGACCGTTGAGGACCTTGGAGCGTCTAACAGTCCCGATTTCACCGCAACTCACGAATGGACAGGGCAATTCCAACACGGGAACTGGCATTTAACTCGCCGCATGCCAAGAAAAAGGCCGATTTACTACGATGAACTCGATGAGGCCGACCACACCCATCTTTTTCAAAAATCGGCAAGCTTTCTACCTGCGGTTTTACTTTCACCCTTTTCGGCATGGTCGAAGGCATTCGAATCATCGTAGTAATTAGGCGCATTTTGTAGCAAACGGTTCATTCAAGCTCGAACTCGAAGACCGATGGTCCCCTCATCCACGGCTGTGAGCGAAAATACCAAATAGAATAAAAATCGAATGGCTAAGTCTGTTTGGTGAACGGAGGCAATATGGGCGAGGTAACTGAAAGCGACTGGAAGCTGTTTAAAGAGCTGCTCCCAAAATGGCAAGAAAGCTATATGGAAATGCTCATCGGCCAGTACATCGAGATACTGAACGGTGGCAGTGAAGCGTCCAGTAGATTTTGGGCGTTAGAAGAGCGTATCAATAGGGACAAGCTGTCCTCAGGAGTGCTTGTGAACGATATTCGCCGCAGCACCATGCGTTATGAGATAGCCAACTTGCTTTCCGATAACGTTATCACGCTCGACGACCTTGACGGTTTCACCGAAGACATTAAGGGCTACGCACGACGTTGCATCGGTCGGCAAGAACGCTGAGCGACATGCGCATCCACAGCCGCTGTACTGCATAAACCGCCCCGCCGGATGCATATTTCGGCTGGGTGGTTGCTTTTTGCCCACGGGTACCCCAGGGGGCGGCGTGCAAATCCCGGAGTATTCAGCATCCCGGAGTCCGCGGGCGCGGGAATGGGTGCACAAAACCGCGTTGAAAGCCTTGATTATGAGCCCTCGGCACCTCAAGGATCGCTCATTTTTACAGTATGCGGCTCATGGCGCCTGCTTTTCGCCCAAAATCCAGTATGCAGGCACTCGCGGCTGCTGAAAACTCCCAAAAATGCACGCTGCACCCCACCCTAGGCATCCGCAGCAAGAAGACGAATAGCCTCGGCCTCCCTAGTTACCGCAGGAGCCCCCAGGGCTTACCTCCCAAATCTTTCCGCAGGACGGAAGGACCCCGCCGCGCGAAGCGCACGGCGGGGTCCTGACATGTCCGAGGACAATTTGGGAGGTAAGCCCTGGGGGCTCCGATGGGGGCGGTTCCAGCCGAGGCTATTCGTCGCCGAAGCTGATGCCCAGCGCCTTGGCCTCGCGCACCAGATCACTCTGGGGGTCGACAAACTTGAGCTTGCCGGCGACATCCTCGAGCGGCATGTGGCACATTTTGCCGTCGCGCAGGGCAATCATGTAGCCAAACTCGCCGCGCAGGCAGCCGAGCGCTGCCTCGACGCCGCACTGGGTCGCAAAGATGCGGTCCTGGGCGTCGGGCTGGCCGCCGCGCTGCGTGTGGCCGGGGATGGCGACGCGGGTCTCGCGACCGGTCTTGGCCTCGATCTCCTTGGCGATGTCGTACACGATTGACGGGCTCGTGCGCTCGGCGAGCTTCTTCTTGTACTCCTTCTTGGGCAGCGCCGCGTCCTCCTTGGAGATGGCGCCCTCGGCGACGGCCACGATGGTAAAGCGGCTGCCGGTTTCCATGCGATGCTCGATGGTCTTGATGACCTGGTCCATGTCGTAGGGGATCTCGGGAATCAGGATGACGTCCGCGCCGCCCGCGACGCCGGCATACAGCGGGATCCAGCCAACCTTGTGTCCCATGATCTCGATAACGAATACGCGCCCATGGCTCGAAGCGGTGGTGTGGATGTCGTCGATGCACTTGGTTGCGACGTCGATGGCGCTCGTAAAGCCAAAGGTCATCTCGGTGCCCCAGGTGTCGTTATCGATGGTCTTGGGCAGGGCGATAACGTTGAGGCCCTCTTCGCGCAAGCGGTTGGCAGTCTTGGTGGATCCGTTACCGCCCAGCATAAACAGGCAGTCGAGCTGCAACTTGTGATAGGTGTGGACCATCGCGGGCACCTTCTCGACGCCGTCGGCCTCGGGAATGTTCAGGCGCTTGAACGGCGTGCGGCTCGTGCCCAAAATGGTGCCGCCGCGGGTGAGGATGCCGCTAAAATCGGCGGGCGTCATGACGCGGAACCTGCTGTAGATAAGGCCCTGGTAGCCGTCCTCAAAACCATAGATCTCGATAGGCTCTTCGCTATTGGTCATAAGCGTTTTGACGATGCCGCGCATGGTGGCGTTGAGCGCCTGGCAGTCGCCGCCACTAGTAAGAAGACCGATTCTAAGCATGGTGAATCCTTCCGGGCAAGTTATAACATGCGCATAAGTTTACCCCCGCACACTGTTGATGCGGGGGTAAAACGTGTTAGCTCAAATGTATAGAAATGTAAGCAACGTCAGGCGAGCGTAAGGACGACGGCGCCAGCTCCTTACAGCACAAAGGCGTCGATGTCGCCCCAGTGGCGGCGCAGCGTGATGACGGCAGCGGGTTCGGTATTGTCAAAGACGACCGACCATTGCGTGTTGCTGGTGATGTCTTCCGGATTGGGCTCTTGCGCCGCAGCGCGTAGGGCCTTCCAAGCGACTGCCTCGTCCTGGGCACCGACATGGGCGTCAAGGACATCGGCGATTGCGACGGCGCGCTCTTTACCATGGCCCAGCTCGCCATTCTTTTGGTTGGGCAGCACTTCGTCACCATAGCAGGCGTAGAAGTTCGTGACCTGGCGTACAGGAGTCGCCTTGAAAGCGCGGTCCGGATCGCGCGGATCCCACTCCACCACCCGCGCGTCACCGGCGGCGTCGTTGATAAAGAAGTGGTAATCGCGTCCTGCCATGGCGTGCATGTCGTAGGCGGAAAGCAGGTCGACAGCTTCTTGCGTGGTGGCGGCACGGTCGAGCGCCAGGCGGATGGCGAGTGAGGTATTGATGACGGGGCGCTGCGTATCCTGATCACAGGGTTTGGAATCCAGGGTGAGTACGGCAATGGACACGCCGCATTCGTTAACACCGTCGAGCTGGGCAAACGGGCCCATGAGTGCGGCGGCACGTCCGGCGACGGAGTCAAGCGGAGTGTTATCGCCCAGGTTATTGAGAGCCGCAAAGCCGATGGAGGCATAGCCGTCGCGCGGGTGATTGCGCACCAGCAGCGCCGAGGTGTCGTCCTTAAAGTCGTAATTGCGACCGGTGCGCACGCGGCCTTCGGCATCTACGGCGGCAAAGGCGCTGCAGGCAAACTGGGGCGCCTGGACATGTGCCGGCACGCCGGGCAACACCTGCGCCACCACAGCATCGATGTGGGCCTGGTCGTCGCGCACGCCAGCGGAGATGATGCGATCAAGATCGTAGTCATAGGCGATGTCGATTGCGTACAGGTCATGGCCATCCGCGTAGCCGGTCAAGCGTTTGAGCGACGTGGCGGACTTGATTTGTTTGTGATAAACGATACCGGCGGCAATGGCGATGCCGACGGCGGTTCCTGCAACACCGCAGACGATGGCAATGTTACGTGGCTTCATGACGGCTCCTCTCGTCCTGTTAGCGTAATTGTCGCAAAAGGTGCACGGGCATGATGGCTCAACTTGGCGAGCGGCGTGGGATTAAACATGGAATGAAAGGCGCGGCGCTGGCGCGGCGGGGTATGCTGGAGGGGACCATCAACCCAGCGAAAGGGGAGAGCATGACGGATCAGGAAACGCCCGAGCGCGTGCACGTGACTGCCGACGATATCGAGGCCGCCAACGACCTCATCGACTTTATCGAGGCATGCCCCAGCATGTTCCATACGGCGGCGACCATTATGGCCGAGCTCGACGAGGCGGGCTTTACCTACCTGCCCGAGAACGCGGCATGGGATATCGAGCCGGGCGGGCGTTATTACACGCAGCGCAATACCTCGAGTGTCATCGCCTTTAAGGTGGGCGAGGACCTGGCCGCGACGTGGGGCGAGGACGGCGTTGCCGGCGACTATCATTTTCAGCTGACGGCGTCGCACAGCGACTCGCCGACGTTTAAGGTTAAGGCCGTGCCCGAGCTCGACGGCGCGGGCGAGACGCTGCGCCTGAACACCGAGGCCTACGGCGGCATGATTGACTACACCTGGTTCGATCGCCCGCTGGCGCTCGCGGGCCGCGTGCTGGTGCGCGAGGGCGACCGTATTGAGAGCCGCCTGCTTGCCACCGAGCGCGAGGTCGCTATTATCCCGAGCCTTGCTATCCATATGAACCGTGGCGTCAACGAGGGCTTTGCTCCCAACCGAGCTGTCGACCTGTGCCCGCTCATCAGTGCCGGCGAGCTTAAGCAGGGCGACTTTGATGCCCTGATCGCCGAAGAGCTGGATGTTGAGCCCGAACAAATTTTGGGCCGCGATCTGTTCCTGGTCAATCGTCAGGATGCGCGCATTTGGGGCTGGGCCGACGAGTTTATCTCGACGCCCAAGCTTGACGACCTGGCCTGCGCCTATACCTCGCTACAGGCATTTTTGGGCGCCGAGAACGCGCACGATGTCTCGGTCTTCTGCTGCTTTGATAATGAGGAGGTTGGCTCCGAGACCAAGCAGGGCGCCATGTCGACGTTCTTGGCCGACGCGCTGCGCCGCATTAACGGATCGCTGGGCTTTGACGACGAGTCGTACCATCGCGCCCTTGCCGCCTCGATGCTTGTAAGCTGCGACAATGCACATGCCGTGCACCCCAACCACGCCGAGAAGTGCGATGCCCGCAATCAGGTTGTACTCAACGGCGGCATCGTCATCAAGGAAGCCGCCAACCAGCACTACTGCACCGATGCCTTTAGCCGCGTGGTGTTCCAGGCTATTTGCGATGACGCCGACGTGCCCACGCAGGCCTTCGCCAACAAGAGCGATATGGCGGGTGGCTCCACGCTCGGTAACCTGTCGAACATGCAGGCGAGCATGCACGCCGTGGACGTGGGCCTGCCGCAGCTGGCCATGCACTCGAGCTACGAGACCGGCGGCGTGCGCGACGTGATGTACGCCATCCGTGCCCTCACCGCCTTCTACGAGCGAAACCTAACCATCAACGGCGCCGAAAGCGTGGAGCTCTAAAAACCTGCCAAAAAGGGACAGGTTTATTTTGCCAGGTTTTATCTGGGCAAATGCAAAGGATGAAACCGAACTAGATTGGTGATGCGTAGCCGCCGAGGTGCAATGTGCCTCGGCGGCTTTTTGTGCACGGAGCACGGCTAATACTAATTTATTGCTATACATGCTTTACGTATCTACCATAGTGTTTTATGATAATTCTGAAGTATTAAGGAGGGGTCATGACCACAACAGCCGCTCAGATCAACGTACGTCTTGATGCCGATCTTAAAAGGAGCGGCGACGCTGCTCTCTCCAGGGCCGGTATGACGCCGAGCCAAGCGGTGCGAGCGCTCTGGCAGCTTGCAGCGTCGCTGGCCGATCGCCCCGGTGCGCTCGAGGATATCCTGCTGCCCAGTCGTGCCCGGGCGGAACAGCGCGAGCGCGAAAAGGCCGCCAAACGTAAACTCGAGCTCCTGGATCAGGGATCGAAGCTGTTCGCTGCCGCTTGCCGTGAGTCGGGAATCGATATGGTCAGGGCTCAGCCATCGGACGACGAAGAGCTCAAACGGAATGCATATGCGGATCGCTATGGCGAGGAGATGAGCTGGCTCTATGAGTGAGGCTCTAAAGCGCATCTTGGTTGACACCAACGTGTGGCTCGATTACTTCATTCCCTCACGACGTGGTCGTTCGGTGGCGATTGAGTTTTTACGCGATGCATGCACGGCGCAGGTGGATTTGCTGTATGCGGCGACATCGTCCAAAGACCTGTTCTATTTGATTTCAAGTGAACATAAGGCATGGTATCGGCGAGAGCATGGCTCACTATCCCAAGATGCCGCCGTGGCGGCGACATCACTTGCATGGGATTGTCTTAGCGTGCTGTCGCAACTTGCCACGCCGGTACCCTGCGACCTGAGTGACATATGGATGGCGAGCAAGCAGCGTAATCTCCATAGCGATTACGAAGACGATTTAATCATCGCGGCAGCGATGCGCTCCCAAGCAGATTTACTGGTCACCAACGATGTCAAGCTCTGTTCGCATGCGCCCGTCGCAGCAATGAACGTCGAAAACGCAAGAAACTATCTAACAACACTTAAATAGCGCTAGACCCCTCTGGTCGAATAATGGCCAGCGAGAGCCCACAGGTAGGGCCGCGCCAGCAAAGCGCCGCAGGTCGAACAAAAGTCAGCGAGAGCCCGCCGTTTGAGACAAGGTGCCGTGAAATGAAAAGGCGCTGACCTTCTGGTCGCGCCTTTGAAATTGAACGGCAGATTGGCCAAACGGCGGGCTCGCAGCGTCGGCTCATTACGCCGTTTGTAAAACGGCGTAATTCTTAGTGTTCGATCCAGCAGCGAAGCGTCTCGCCCGCTTGCAGGTGACGCAGATTTTCCGCGGCAATGTCGACCACATTGTTGAGCGTAGCCTCCAAGTGGAACCAGCCCGAGATATGCGGCGTAATGAGCATGTTAGGCGCATCCCACAGGGGGCTTGTCTCAGGCAGCGGCTCGGGGTCGGTGACGTCGACCGCGGCACCGGCGAGATGTCCCGACTCCAGAGCGGCAACCAAGTCGTCAGCGACCACAAGATCGCCACGGCCGCCGTTGGCAAAGAGGGCGCCCGGCTTCATCGCGGCGAAGAACTCGGCGTTCGCCAGACCGCGGGTCTCGGGTGTGCTGGGCATAAAGGATGCGACGATGTCGGCCTCGGCCAGGCGCTCGGGCAGGGCGTCCATGCCGTCCATGTCCTCAAACACAATGGGGTAGACGAGCGGATGGCGCTTGATGCCGCGGACGTGCGCGCCCATGCTGCGGCAGAGCGTGGCAAAATGGCCGCCGATATCGCCTGCGCCCAGCACCAGCACGTTGGCGTTTTTGAGCGAGGTAACCGGCCCCAAATCCTCCCAGCGATGCTCGCGCTGCAGGTCCTGGTAGCCGGGCAGGCGCTTCATCATAGACAGCACCATGGCAAACATGTGCTCGCTTACTGCCTGGCCATAGGCGCCCACCGAGCAAGACAGTTTGGCATCGGCCGGCACGGTGCCGGCGGCCAAGTAATCGTCATAGCCAGCGGTCTGCAATTGCAACAGCTGGAGATGTTCGCATGCCGTGAGCATGTCAGGGTCGATGTTGCCCAAGATCACGTCGGCATCGGCGACCTGCTCGCGCGTGGCGGCGTCGGAGCTCGTGTAGATAAAGTCCTCGCCCGGAGCGCTCGACTCAAGAATTGTGCGATGACGGTCGTTGACGGGCAACAAAACCAGGATGTTCACAAGCAGTCCTCTCCGCTCGACCTGCCAAAAAGGGACAGGTTTATTTTGGCAGGTTTTATCAGGCAAAACGCTCAAACAAAAACGCCGGATGCAAGACGAGCGTGCCCGTCAGCATCCGGCGCATCCACGGCTACCAGCTCAGCAGCTCGTAGCCGTCCTCGGTCACCACGAGCTGTACCTCGCACTGGGCCGAATCGCTGCCGTCCTTGGTGCGCACACACCAACCGTCACCCTTGCTAATCTTGATGTCGGGCGCTCCGGCATTGACCATGGGCTCAATGGTAAAGACCATGCCCGGAGCCATGATGGTGTCCACATCGGGTGCCTCGGTGGTAAAGCCCACAAACGGGTCCTCGTGGAACTCCTTACCGATGCCGTGTCCGCCGTACTCGCGCACCACGCTAAAGCCGGCGTCCTCGACCGTCTTTTGTACGGCCTCGGCCATAACGGACAGCGGCAGCCATGGCTTGACGGCCGCCAGGCCCGCCTCCACGCTGGCGCAGGTGACGTCGACAAGACGCTGGCGCTCGGCAGAGACCTCGCCGATGCAGAACATGCGGCTCGAGTCGCTAAAGTAGCCGTCCAAAATCGTGGAGCAGTCCACGTTGATGATGTCGCCCTCGTGCAGCACGTCTGTATCGCAGGGGATACCGTGACAGACCACATCGTTGATCGAGGTGCATACGCTCTTGGGGTAGCCTTCGTAGTTGAGGTCGGCCGGCGTACCACCGTGCTCGACGGTGTAGTCGTAGATCATCTGGTCGATCTGGTTGGTGGTCATGCCTGCGGCGATGTGCTCGCCTACGTAGTCGAGCACGCCTACGTTGATGGCTGCCGAGCGCTTGATGCCCTCGATATCGGCGGGCGTCTTGTAGAGCGTGCGGGGCAGAACCTCCCAGCCCTCCTCCCACAGGCGCTCGAGGCGCTCGTCGAAGGCGCTGTGACATTTCTTATATTTTTTGCCGCTGCCGCACCAGCAGGCGTCGTTGCGGCCGGGTACGGGTCCTTTGTCATACATGGCTAACTTCCTTTCATCCGCAGCTAGTATAGCCCACCCACGCGTCCATAAAAGTTGCGGTGATATAGTTCCGATTTAAGCGGTTTAACAGCACAAATAGGAACTATATCACCGCAACTGATGGGGCGGGATGGCGGGCACTAGCTGCTGCGTGGTTTTGCTAGTAGCTCACCTGGCAGGGGATGCCGAGGGCTTGGACGCGCGCGGCAATGGCGTCGAGCACCTCAGGCGCCGCTTTGGCAAGGCCAGCGATCGGTGTCTCGCGCGCCACCGTGTAAATGGTTGCTTCTTGTGGACGAATGCGCTCAAGCGCCGCGAGCCAGGGGGCAACGTACTCCTCGCCGGTGTTGTCGATGGGCTTGCCCTGATACTCACCGGTCAAAAAGATCGTCTGGATAATAACGTGACCGTCAAAGCTTTCGAACGTCTCAATCTGGTGCTCGACGTCGTAGGGGCCAACAGGCTGGTCGAGCAGCTGGATAAACGCCGGGTCGACGGTATCGAGCTTGAGGATGTTGTCGTCGACCATCATGAGCGCATCGTGCACCTGGGGACGGTCGGCGCGCGTGCCGTTGGAAAGCACGGCAATCTTGGTGTTTGGGGCCAGCTGGTCGCGAAGTGCGACGGCACCGGTGATGGCCTGCGGAAACTCCGGTGCGGCGGTGGGCTCGCCATTGCCGGCAAACGTGATTACATCGGGCAGCTCACCCTCGATTGCCATCCCGTGCAGCTTGGCCTCGAGTGCATCGAGCACCACGCCGGCCGTGTTATACGGCTCGTGGCAGGGGCGCTCAGCGTTGAGGCCGTTCTCGCAGTAGATGCAGTCGAACGTGCAGATTTTGCCGCTCGCCGGCATCATGTTGACACCGAGCGAAAGGCCCAGGCGACGGCTGCGGACGGGCCCAAAGATGGGGCTGGCATTTAAAAACGTAGACATAGGCATATGCTCCTTGGGACAGTTGAGCTTAAGCATAGCATCGGCCTTCATGTGGGTTGCGGGTTTGGGCGCTGTTGTTTAGGCAGAAACCTTGCAATCGGGCGAGTTTTCGAAACCCTGTCATGAAAGGGTGCGAGCTGGGTACAGTAAACGCATTCATGTACACACAAAATGACGCCATCTGACCAAGCCGCACCCCGGCACGGCCTGGTGGTGTTGACGATGGGAACACAGTATGGATTTTACGGTCGAGAATGCGGGCACTACGATCGCCTGCCGCGAGTATGCCGGCCCGGTTGTATCGTCCGATGCACCCGCCTTGGTTTGCGTGCACGGTGCCTGCGTCGACGGCGTCTTTTTTGACGCCATCGCCCGCGAGCTCGCCTGTGACTATCGCGTCATTACCTACGACCGGCGCGGTTGCGGCGAGAGCGGCGACGCTGCAGACGGACGCTACGACCTCGCCGTCCAGGCCGCGGACCTGCAGGCCGTTATCGAGCATATTGGCACTCCGGCAAACGTGCTCGCGCACAGTGCCGGTACGTTGGTGGCCCTGGAGCTTCTCCGTGCAAACCCCGCCATAATCTCGCGTGCGATTCTGCATGAACCCGCCGTGACGGATGAGGGTGCCGGTCTGGGCGCGGCCCCGGTTTTGCTCGAGATGATCGCCGCGGGAAAGGTCTCCAGGGCATTACGGGCCTTCCTGGGCGCCATCGGCGATTCGGACCCTGAGGCCCCCAAGTTAACCGAGGCAGAAGCCAAGCATGCCCTGCGCAACGGCCGCAGCTTCATGGCAAACGAATACGGGATTACTATGACCTGCGTTCCCGATTGGGATAGCGTTCGTGCGTCGAAAACGGTGGCCGCCGTGCTCCTGGGCGAGCTCTCGATTGGCACGCCTCGCGAGGCGGGCACAAGGGTGGCGGCTGAGCTTTTGGACTGTCCACTCGTAATGGTTCCCGGCGCGCACAACGGCCTGCGCGATCGCCCGGGAGCGGCTGCCCAGACTGTCCTTGGCATCCTGGGGCTCTAACACCCGCAATAGCCAAAGCAGACTTCACCCGCAAACGTTTCGGCCTTGTTAACAAATATGCTTAAAACCTCACGTCTGCGGCTTCAATCGCGCCGTCTGCCAACTCATAAAAATGTAACAGCATTCACGTGCTTACCTGCATCGGCAAGGTGTTACCCTTGTAACATTTGGAACCCACCGCTACCATGCGAAGCTATCGAAAGGGCCCCATATGCTCAATAATCACGAGGTCAATCTAACCGACGAGGAGGCTGCCACCGAGGTCGCCCGTGTCGCGAAGACCTACCCCGTGGTACGTTTGCTGTCGGCCGATCAGATTAAGAGCGAGCCTAACTGCCTGCTCGCCGGTGATCGCTGCCCTTGTTTGCGCCAGGCAAGTCTTGAGGCCTTGACAGATTCCGATGAGGTGTCGGAGCAACTCCTCAACGATGGCGTTGAGTACCGCGCCCATCTGCGCCCTCTGAAGGTCGAGGGCGAGCCTCATGTCCTGCTGATGGTGCGTCCGATCGATGGGCAAGAGGCTGCAAAAGAGGACCTTGTCTACACCGACGTGCTGACGAGCGTGCACAATCGCCGATATTACGAGGAAAAGCTCCGTAGCGCCCGCATGAATGCCGGCGTTGCGATGATCGACCTTGATGATTTTAAGGTCTTCAACGATACGTGTGGCCGTCATGCCGGCGACCTTGCGCTCGGTGCCGTGGCGACAGCCATGCGCAGCGGAATCCGTTCGACTGACGAGCTTGTGCGCTATGGCTGCGACAAGTTTGTGGTTGTCATGCCCAATATTCCCTCCGATGACTTCACCCGTCGCCTGCATCAGGTGTCCGATGCCGTTCGTTCCACGATTATTCCGGGCCATGAGTACGTGAGCTTGACGGCATGTGTTGGTGGCGTTCGCATTCATGGCGAGACGGTCGATGAGGGCGTTGGCCGCGCTGTCCAGTTACTGAGCCGCGCTAAGGCAAAAGCCGGTACGGTCGTGACCGATGCCGATTCCATCGAGGCCTTCCAAAGCGAAAAGCCTTTGGTACTTATTGTCGATGACTCCGAGATGAACCGAGTCATTCTCAGCGAGATGCTCAAGGACGAGTATTGCATCCTCGAGGCCGACAACGGTCGTACGGCGCTCGACATGGTCGACCGCTATGGTGATGAGTTGTCGCTCGTGCTGCTGGATATTGTCATGCCGGGCATAAGCGGCTTTGAGGTGCTGGCCGGTCTGTCGCGCCGATCGGTTAGTGACAATCTGCCTGTCATCATGATTTCGAGCGAAGATTCCGATGATATGGTTCTGCGCGCGTACGAGCTGGGCGCCTCGGACTATATCAACCGCCCGTTTGACTCCCGTGTCGTGCGCCGCCGTGTAAGCAACACCATCCGCCTATACGCCAAACAGCGCCGTCTGACGAGCCTGCTGTCCCAGCAGTACAACGAGCGTGTCAAGAACAGTCGCATGCTCATCGACATCATGGCTGGCGTCATGGAGCTTCGCAACGGCGAGAGCGGCAGGCACGTTACGAACATCGAAAAGCTGACCGAGCTGCTGCTTGGCTGTCTGGTCCAGCGTAGCGACACCATTTCCCTTGACAATGAGGAGCGCTCCACGATTGCCCTGGCTTCGGCGCTGCACGATATCGGCAAGATGTCGATTGACGATGCGATTCTCAACAAACCCGGGCGCCTTACGTCCGAGGAGTTCGAGATTATGAAGACGCATACCACGATCGGCGCCGACATGCTGCTTGAGCTGGGTAGCCATCACGCCGGCAATGCGCTTATGGAATATGCGTACCAGATTGCGCGTTGGCATCACGAGCGCTGGGACGGCAAGGGTTATCCCGATGGCCTTAAGGGCGACGAAATTCCCATTGCCGCACAGGTGGTTTCGGTGGCCGACGTGTACGATGCTCTGACGAGCGTGCGCGTGTACAAGGACGCTATCCCGCACAAGGAGGCAATTCAGATGATCCTGGACGGTAAGTGCGGCACCTTTAACCCGCTGCTGCTCGATTGTCTGCTCGAGGTGCAAGACCAAATTGCCGAGACGTTGGCACGCCCCGCCGACGTTGTCGCGTTTCCCACGATTTAGTTTGACCAAAGGAGTTTTTAATCCATGATTTCCATGCGTGAGGCGTATGAGAAGATCGGCGCCAATTATGATGACGCGTGCGCTCGGCTGATGGGCGAGGAAATGCTCGCCCGCTTTGCCCTCAAGTTTTTGGATGACGAGAGCATGGACAAGCTGGAGGCCGCCATGGCGGCGGGAGACGCCGAAGGTGCGTTTATGGCAGCGCACACGCTCAAGGGCGTGAGCCAGAACCTGGGATTCGATAATCTGTACGAGCCGGCGGTCGTGGTGACCGAGGCGCTGCGCGGCGCCGATGCCGTTGACGGCGCTCGCGAGGGGATGCATGCGCTGCAGCAGCAATATGCGGCTACGATGTCGGCCCTGCGCGAGACGGCCGAATAAGAGCTTGCGAGCCTTGGGCTGCGCGCCTGTCGCGTATAGGCAAAAGGGCGCCCCGTCGGACCATGTGGCCGGCGGGGCGCCCTTATCTGTTATGCGGTTCGCGAACTAGCGGGTCTGCTTTACCTTGGCCGCCGCCTCGACAAACGACTTCCACAGGTTAAAGTCGGTCTCGAGCGTCTGCCAGGTGTACTCGGGATGCCATTGCACACCCAGACAGAACGGCTGGCCTTCGACTTCGATGCACTCGGGAACGCCGTCGGTTGCCTTGGCGACCAAGCGCGTGCTCTTACCCAGACGATCGACGCAGCAGTGATGTGCGGAGTTGGTCTGGATCAGCCTGTGCCCGCCAACCGCGCGCTCCAGCAGCGAGCCCGGCACGACCTCGACAGGATGCACAGGGTCGTTGAGCACGTGGGTATGGCGCCACTGCGTGCGGCCCTCGCGCGCGCCCAGGCTCGGCACGTCCATGCACAGGGTGCCGCCGGTGGCGACGTTGAGCAGTTGCGTGCCGCGGCAGGTGGTAAAGAGCGGCTTTTTGGCACGGAGCACCTCGCTGACCAGCTTAAACTCAAAACTATCGCGGATCTCGCAGCAGAGGGTGGGGTCGTAGGGTCGATCATCGCCCCAACGTTTGGGATTGACATCGGGGCCGCCGGGAATGGCGATGCCGTCGGCGATATCGACGTAATGACGGATGACCTCAATGTCCTCGGTGATGGACATCTGCAGCGGCAGACCGCCGGCGGCAAGAATGGCGTCGACAAATACGCTCGCAATCTCCTCGTTGGGGGAGAGCGTCTCGCTCAAATAGGGCTTCGCTTCTTCCCAGCGTGGTGCTACCAGGATAAGCGGGCGGTCAGCGGGATCGACGTCGACGTGCGGAGTGTAGGACGATGAGGTGCGGGTTCCGATCATGGGTGCGGCTTTCGAATCCGGGTGGACATGGCACAGGGGTGGCGCGGGACAAACGTTACTGATGAATTTGCCCGCGTGGCAATTGGGCTAGTGGCCCTTAATGGAGTTGAGGAAGTCCTGGGCGCGCTTGGTCTTGGGGTGGTCGAAGAACTCGTCGGGTGTGCCGGTTTCCACGATCTGGCCGTCGGCCATAAACACGACGCGGTCGGCCACGCGGCGGGCGAAGTTCATCTCGTGCGTGATGACGATCATCGTCATGCCCTGCTGGGCCAGACGGACCATGACCTCGAGCACCTCGTTGATCATCTCGGGGTCAAGGGCGCTCGTGGGCTCGTCAAAAAGCATGGCCTTGGGTTGCATGGCAAGCGAACGTGCGATGGCTACACGCTGTTGCTGGCCGCCCGAGAGCTGTGCGGGCACCTTATCGGCCTGCTCGGCAACGCCCACGCGGCCCAGCAGGTCCATGGCGCGCTCACGAGCTTCCTCCTTGGAGACGCCCAGCACATCGACCGGTCCCAGCATGACGTTCTGCAGTACGGTCATATGTGCAAACAGGTTGAACTGCTGAAATACCATGCCCAACTCGGCACGCATGCGGGCAAGATCCTTGCCTTCCTGTGGCAGGGGCTCGCCCTCGATGAGGATCTCGCCTGAGTCGATGGTTTCCAGGCGATTGATGGTTCGGCACATGGTCGACTTGCCCGAGCCCGAGGGTCCGATCACAACGACGACCTCGCCGCGGTCGACCGAGAGATTGATGTCGTTGAGAACGTGCAGATCGCCGTAGTGCTTATCGACGTGCCTGAGCTCGATCAGCGGCTGATTGCCGGTGGAAGAGGTGCTCTGTGCCATGGTGCTCGGCTCCTTATGACTCGAAATGGTAAAGCGTTAGCGGATGATGGTCGCGCCGGTCTTGTGCGAAACATAGACAGCGGCCTTGTTGATCGCGACGTTGATGAGGATGTAGATGACCGCGATAACCAGGTAGACCGACACGAGGGCGTCGTAGTTGGTAATGAGCACGCGGGCGTTTTGCATGAGGTCGGGGTAGCTCACCACGTAGGCCACGGTGGTGTCTTTGACTACGACCACGAGCTGCGAAATCAACGACGGAATGATAAACCGGATAGCCTGCGGCAACACGATTTTAAAGGTGATTTTAGCTTTGGAGAGACCGAGTGCCTGGGCGGCCTCGACCTGGCCGCGCGGCACGGCGTTGACGCCGGCACGGAAGATCTCGGCAAGCACGCCGGCCGCAGCGAGCGCGACGGGAAGCGTGAGCATCCAAAACGACGGCAGCGCAATCTTGTACTGGGGCAGCACCAAAAAGAAGAAGTAGATGAACAGCAGGCTCGGCACACCGCGGAAGAAATCGGTGAGCACGCGGCAGACCAGCTGTAGTGGTTTGATGTCGCTGGTGCGGCCGAGCATAAGGGCCAGGCCCAGCACCAGCGCGATGGCGCCGGCGGTGAGTGCGACTTTAACGGTGCCCTCAAAGCCGGCAAGCAGGAACTTCCAGGTGGTGAGGTGCGTAAAGAAATACCAGTAGTGGACCGAAAGCTGGCCGGTCACATAAAAGCGCTGCAGTACCAGGACGGCGAGCGCGGCGACGGCAACAAGTGAGATGGCGGTGCCGATGCGAATCTTGGCGCGCATCTTGGGGCCGGGAGCCTCGTAGAGCGCATCGCGCATGGTGAGCGCGGGAGAGGAATGCTTGCTCATCGGAGGATCCTCACCTTCTTATCGATGTAGTTGCCAATGTGGCTCACCACAAAGGCCGTGCCTAGGTAGCCGAGCGCCGAGATAAAGAACGCGGCGACGCCGCCAAGCGAGCGCGTGTTGATGTAGCTCACCACGCCGGTGAGCTCCTGCGGTTTAAGCGGCACCTGACTGCCGAGCGCGGTGGTGAGCATGACGGCGATAAAGAGGTTGGTCATGGGCAGCACGCTCGAGCGCAGCGCCTGCGGAATCACGATCTTGGCGAGGATACGGCTGAAGCTCATGCCCAGCGAGCGGGCGGCTTCCACCTGGCCGACACCGACGGTGTTGATGCCGCTCATAAAGTTCTCGGAGCCAAAGGCAGAACCCAAGAGCACTGTGGCGACGATAACGCAGGTGCGGTAGGGCAGGACGACCTTGAGCGGCGGCAGCGCGTAGACGACGATAATGAGCAGCGCGATGCCGGGGATGTTACGGAAGACCTGGACATACAGGTCGCCAAAGACGCGCAGCGGCTTGAGCGGCGACACGCGCATCACAGTGACGGCGACGGCCAGCACCATGGCGATGGCAAACGACTCAAGCGTCATGCCCCAGGTTGCTAGCAGCGCGTCGATATAGTTCTGGCCATAGAGCGACCAGAGCTCGGAGAGACTCATGCGGACCTCCCGCCGGTAAGGAAAGGGGCTCCCGTGTGTACGGAAGCCCCGACAACTCAGTGAGGAAACAGTTTAGCGCAATAAAGCGCATCGTGCGTTTCCGTATGGTTTCGTAGCGGCCGTTACTAGGCTCGCTGCCTAGGCGCCGATCTCGGGCAGCTCGGGAACATTGGTGTCGCCCGTACGGTCGCCAATGCAGATCTGCCACAGCTCGGTCCAGGTGCCATCATCCTCGATCTTCTTAAGGAAATCGTTGACAAAGGCGACGCCGTCGGAATCGAGCGGTAGGCCGATACCATAGGGCTCCTTGCTGCCGAAGGGCTTGCCGGCGATCTTGTACTTGCCGGGCTCGCGGACCAGGGCGCTCTGCTGCATGTTGTTGTCGATGACGTAGGCGTCAACACGACCCTGCTGGAGTGCCTGGCGGGCCTCCTCGTCGGTCTTGAACTCCTGCTGGCTGGCCTTGGGGGCGAACTCCTCCAGGATGGCAGGGCCGTTGGAGCCGGACTGGACGGCGACGTTCTTGTCGGCCAGGTCATCGACGCTCTTGATGTCGTCGTTATCGGCGAGCACCAGGATGGCCTGCTGGGTGTAGTAGTAGGGGCCGGCGAAGGAGACGAGCTTCTTGCGCTCGTCGGTAATGGTGTAGGTGGCAAAGACAGCGTCGACCTGGCCGTTCTGCAGGACAGACTCGCGCGTGTCCGAGGTCACCTGGGTGATCTCGACCTTGTTCTCGCCCAGGATGTAGTTGGACAGGAGCTGTGCGATACCGGCGTCGAAGCCGCGGGTCTGACCGTCTTTCTCGTTGAGGAGGGAGAAGAGCGTGGAGGTCTGAACGCCACCGATCTTAAAGACGCCGGCGTCCTTGACGGCCGTCGCCCAGGTGCTGGCGGCGATGGCGTCGTCATCGGCCTTGGGGCCGTCGTTGACGAGCTTGTCGAATGCCTTGGCATCGAGCGTGGTGGAAGCCGCGGTATCCTCGGAGCCCTTGGAGGAGCCGGTGGCGGAACCCTTGTCGGCCTCGGCGCTGGTGTCAGAGCAGCCGGCAAGACCAAGGCCGGCGACGGTTGCGAAGGTGGCGGCAACGAAGCCGCGGCGGTCGAGAACGACCTGCTGGGAGAGGTTCTTGCTCATGGTAGAACACCTTTCTCAATAAAATCCCTAGCGGTTGAGTAGAGTTATACCCTATCCCGCTCAAATGGGTCAACACGAAATAACTCAGAAACATACTCGTCTTATGGGTAATTCTACCTACCAAAAAGGGACAGGTTTATTTTGGCAGGTTTTATCTGGGCAAACGTTGATTATTACAGCTAAGAAAGCGTTTTGCGGGCGGCCGGTCTCGTTGTTTTGTCTCAATCTGTAACAGGTAGACGAGGAAATGGGTTCTAGCTGTTACAGATCGAGATTATCTCTTCAGGGGGATTCGAATGTCTCGATCTGTAACATCTGGACGGACAAAAGGTCTCTATCTGTTACAGATTGAGACAAAGGTCTGGGACTAAGATGTCTTATCTAGATCTGTAACATCTGGACGAGGATTTATCCTCTAGATGTTACAGATTGAGATAATCGCGCCGCGAAAATAAAAACCTTCGCAGGGGTGCTTCCCTTGCGGAGGTTTTTTACTCGTTGAGAAGCCTTGCGGCTTCGGCGGCCATGTTCTCGACCGTCATGCCGTTCTGCGCGAGCAGTTCGTTGGGGTCGTAGCGGTCGGGGAAGCCCTTGGCGATGCCGAAGGTGCGCGTGCGCAACGGCGTGCATGCTAGATAACATGCCACGCGCTCACCCCAGCCGCCGTCCAAGATGCCGTCCTCGAGGGTGATGACAACGCGATGCTCGGCGGCAAGGCTGTCGAGGAACTCGCGGTCGAGCTCGGTTGCAAAGCGCGGGTTGACGAGTGTGGCCTCGATACCGTACTCGGCAGTCAGACGGTTTGCCACGCGCTCGCCCAGCTCAAAGAAATCGCCGAGCGCGAGTACGGCAACGTCGCGACCCTGGCGCATCACGTTGTAGCGAACGACGCTGTAGCCGGTGCCCTCGGCGGGCGCCAGATCGGGGCGGCTTACCAAGCCGATGCCCGGTACGCGGATTGCCACGGGATGCTCGCGGTGGTTGAGCGACCAGCTCAGCATGGACAGGTATTCCTCCATGCAGGCCGGCGCTAGGTAGCGCATGTTGGGAAGTCCGCCCAGCATGGAAATATCAAAGAACGAAAGGTGCGTCTCGGACGTGGTGCCAAAGATCGACGCGCCAAACACCAGGATGGTTGCAGAGGCGTCGTTGAGGCACAGGTCGTGCCACAGCTCGTCGTAGGCGCGCTGCAAAAACGTGCCGTACACACCAAAGACTGGCTTGGCGCCCGAGCGTGCAAGCGCGGTGGCAAAGGTCACGGCGTGCTCCTCGGCAATGCCCACGTCGACAAACTGCTTGCCTGCCGCGGCGCGAAGCTCGGGTGTAAAGCCCATGATGTAGGGCGTGGCGGCCGTGATGCCCACGACCTGCGGATCGCGCTCGATGGCGGCGCTGAGCGCCTCGCCCGTAATATCGGCATAGGTGCGCGGTGCGGGCTCGCTCGGGTGGCCCGGGCAAAGTTTGCGGCCGGTTGCCATATCGAAGGGCCCCACATGATGCCAGTGCTCGGGGTCGCTCTGGGCTGGCTCAAAGCCCTTGCCCTTGGCGGTGGAGACATGCAGCACGATGGGATGATCGATATCGCGCAGCTCCTGCAGCGTATCGACCAGCGCTTGGACATCGTTACCGGCGTCCAGGTAGCGATAGTCGAGCCCCAGCGCGCGGAAAACGTTGCGCTCACAGGTGCCGTTGCTGGCGCGCAGCTCGGCCAGATTGCGATAGAGGCCACCGTGGTTTTCGGCGATGGACTGGTCGTTATCGTTGACGATGATGATCAGGTTGCTGTCGAGCTCGGCGGCATTGTTAAAGCCCTCAAACGCCAGGCCGCCCGAAAGCGAACCGTCGCCAATAACGGTAATGACGTTATACGTGTCACCCGCCAGGTCGCGCGCGTGGGCAAGGCCGCAGCCCAAGCTCACCGAGGTCGAGGTATGCCCCATGGCAAACAGGTCGTGCTCGGACTCGTCGGGATTGGCAAAGCCAGAAGCCTCACCATAACGCTCCGGATCGATATAAGTGTACGCGCGCCCGGTCAGCGCCTTGTGGGCGTAGGTCTGGTGCGAAACGTCAAAGACAATCTTGTCGATAGGGGAGTTAAACACGCGATGAAGCGCAACCGTAAGCTCAACGACGCCCAGGTTGGGGGCAACGTGTCCGCCGACAGCGGCGGAGCTTTCGAGGATGGCGTGGCGAATCTCGCCGCAGAGCAGCGGAAGCTCGGCGCGGTCGAGAGCCTTGACGTCCTCGGGCGTTGTCGTTTGCGTAAGCAGCATCGTTGTGGGTTACTCCATGCGAATCGAGCGCCGGCGCTCCCTCGGCCGACACAATTGCACAAGACAGTCTCGCACATTTTGGCGTTTGATATGTGACGGCGGCGCGGTAATTCGCCAACTGGTGAGGCAAAACGTTTTGTCCGATGCCATACTGATGTGTTCCATGATGTTTTTATCGATTGTGCACAGGCCGTGGCTTGCCGCCGTGAGCCGCTGGAAGGAGGCAGCATGTCCGATGCCGTTCGTGCCGAGAAAATCGCGTGCGAAGTAGACCATGCTGCCCGTCAACTGGCGCAGGCGGGCCGTCTGGACCTGACGCGCGAGTTTATCCAGCATGGCGACGTGACGGTCTATGCACATGTGACCTCGGTGGCACGGGCAAGTCTGTCCTTTGCCGAGCACTTGGGCCGTGCTGGCATTTCGATCGACCGTGCCTCGCTGCTGCGCGGAGCCTTGTTACACGATTACTTTCTCTATGACTGGCACGATCCCGATCCGAGCCATCGCCTGCACGGATTTCGGCATCCGTTTTTTGCCCTGGCGCGTGCCGAGGAAGATTTTGAGCTGACGTCTCGTGAGCGGAATATTATCGTACGCCATATGTTTCCGCTGGTGCCGGTGCCGCCGACGTGTCGTGAGGCATGGATTGTGTGCCTGGCGGATAAATGGTGTGCTCTGCGTGAGACGGTCGCCGGTCGTCTGCGGCGCAAGGACGAGACAGACGATAGCGTGAGTAAAGCATCGAGCGAAAAGAGGAGAGGGTAGACGGTGGGGACCGCGATTGATATGGCGTTTGGCGGTGCGACGCTTGCCGCCTGCCCACTCTCGGCACTGGTGCTCTCGTTTGCCTTTTACGGGTTTTGCGGTTGGGCATGGGAGTCGACAGTATGCGCCATGCTCAATCACGGACGATTTGCCAACAGTGGCTTTTTGCTGGGGCCGTGTTGTCCTATCTATGGTGTGGGCGGCATTGCCTGCTGGCTGCTGTTGCGCGGGATTCCGGATGCCTCGAGCCAGTTTGTCGCTGCAGCGCTCGTATGCAGCGTGATCGAGTACAGCGTAGGCGTGCTGTTGGAAAAAACAACGGGCGCTCGCTTTTGGGATTACTCGCACCTGCCGTTTAACCTGCACGGACGCATCTGTCTGTACTGGGCCTGCGCGTTTGGCTTGGGTGCGTTGTGTATTTGCCGTTTAGTGGAGCCGGCATTGCTGGGGCTGCTTGGCCATCTGCCGGTGCTGATTGTGCGGCTGTCCGCCTTTATCGTCGCGGTCGCGATGATGGTCGACGCGGTGTGCTCGTTGGCGAGTTGGCGGCGTCTGTCTGATCAGCTGGAGCGCGTCCGGGCCGACCTTGCCGACCGCATTAACGAGTCGCTTGCCGATGCGTCCGACTCTATGCTCGAACGTATTCCCGATTCGGCGATCGGCTCGGTGGCACAGACGCATATCCGCAGCCGTGCCGTTAACGCGTGGCTGGCCGAGCTGGGCGACGCCGCGCTCGATGCCCTGCGCGAGAAGGCTTCGATGCCGACGTTTATCGCGGATGGTGCTCGCGGCCTGGCGCTTGCCGCCCGCCGCGTGGCCGATGCCGCGCCGAGCGTGCCCCATCCGTCGCTCGCTCGTCTCCGTGTCGGCAGGCGCGCGAGTCGTCCGGTGCCGAGCGTGTCGCTCAGTCGTCGCGACCTGCGTTTCTTCAACGCCTTCCCGCGCCTGCGCATCAATCGCTACGAGGGCGTCATCCGAGCTACCAACCTCCGCGACCGAGCTCGCGAGCTGTTCCGGCGCTAAGAGCTGGAGTTGTAGAGGCGCCTTGCAAGTGCGTGTTTCCTAGGGAAGTCACCTTATCGCTCTGCCCAATCGTGATTCCCCTAGGGAAAACACGCTACTGCCGTCGCCGACTGTGATTCCCTTAGGGAAAACACGCTAAAGAGCTCCTAGCCGTGTTTCCCCTAGGGGAATCACGTTTGAACTGAGGCTACGAGGCGTCATTGATGCCAGAGGGCCTAGAGAGGGCAAGGAAACTGCCGCCTGCACCTCGAGGACAACCGTTCACCGAGCGACGTAGTTGTGGTGCGCGCCGGGATGACGTCTTTGACCTGCGGCGTCAAGCGGTACGTCAAGCTTTTGGTCAGTTAATGGCAAGAGATTGGCAAGGTGCCTTTTGGCTATGCTGCCTCTATTGGGAGGTGGCTTTCGTGAGGAATACAAGCGCACGGCAAAGGATTGAAGAACAGCTTGATGGGGCGGAGCGCTTGCAGCGTTGTCTAGTGCCCAAAACCAGGGCGGATCGCGAAGCACTTCGTCGCGCCGTAGCGGCAGGGGTGGCCGTGCGTCCGTTTAGCGGGATGTTCATGCGCGCCTCTACGTGGGATGCGCTCAAGACGAGTCCGCGCGTTCGTTGGCGCTATGTTCAAAATACGTTTCTCGACGAGCACCCTGACGAGGCCGTCTGCTCCTTTTCTGCTGCGCTTGACCATGGACTTTGGGTTTCGAAGAAATATCTGGACACAATTCATCTTGTAGCTAGCGGGCGCTCGCATGGTAGGTGCGGTACGGGAATCCATCGGCATGAGTGCCCTCTAAATGAGATCGAACTAAACGGCACCATGAAACGAACGACGCTAGAACGGACGGTGCTCGACTGCTCACTTGTTGCTTCTTTTGAAGACGGTCTGGCTATAGCTGATAGCGCCCTGCGGTTCTGCAAGCTCGATATCCAAAAGTATCGCGACTATGTTGAAGCGCTGGCGCGATGTCGTTCTGGGGCCTTGTGCGCTGAGATGGTAGCGCGCTATGCCGATGGCGCTTCGGAAAGCGGCGGCGAATCCATCGTGCGCGGATTGATTATCGCGCTGGGTTACCTTCCTCCGACCATGTTGCAAGCCGAGTTTGTTGACCCGATCGATGGCGGTGCGATTCGTGCCGATATGTACTACGAGTTGCCGAATGGACTTTGCTTAATTATTGAGGTTGATGGTTTTGGCAAATACGTTGGTGCGGACGGCCTGGGAAAAGAGATGCAAAGGCGCTTGGTTGCAGAGCGTCAACGAGAGTCGCACATTACGGCTCTGGGCATTCCGGTCATGAGGGTGCAATTTAATCGCGTGTACGAGGACGGTTATCTCGAACACCTACTGAGGCGTTTCGGTGTGCCAAAAGTCGCTCCTCATATGTAGTGTTGGGCAGTGGAGGAGATGCTGATAAGGGTTGTTTTGCGTGGTATGGCTTTTTGATATGGTCGTCAGCTTCGTTTTCCTTAAGGGGGCGTCACCCTGCTCCGCCCAGTTGTGATCTCCCTAGGGAAAACACGCTACTGCCGACGCCGACTGTGATTCCCCTAAGGAAAACACGCTAAAGAGCGCCTGGCCGTGTTTCCCCTAGGGGAATCACGGACGAATCTGATGCGGAGTCTGCCTTGGGACTGCCTTGCCTCTGCATATAGCTGATTTGAAATGCGGGCTTAGATGGCCTCTTGATTTACGCGTTTCCCATTGGTTTCGCGTCCGTTGCCGCGCCGTTTCCAAGATTGCGGCACCGTTTCCATTCGACAACGCAGCGTTTAACAACGCCGTATCTGGTCTACACCAGTTGCCCCTCGGCCGCATTATGGGCGCCGACAACGTTCATGCGACCAAGGGAGAGCGAATGTACGATACGGGATCGACAACGTTTATGCTCATCTGCACCATGCTCGTGTTTTTAATGACACCGGGTCTGGCGTTTTTCTACGGCGGCCTGTCCAGGCGCAAAAATGTCATCAACACCATGCTCATGTGCTTTGGCGTCATTGGCCTGGTCGGTGTGTTGTGGATTGTCGCCGGCTGGTCGCTGGCCTACGGCGGTGACGGTTCCAGCCCGTTTATTGGCGACTTTGACCAGCTGCTGTGCCTGCCGGTGCTCAACCAGGTGCTGCAGGCGGCCGAGGGCAATGCTGCGGATGGTGCCGTCTACCCTCAGATCATCAACATCGCCTTCCAGATGGCGTTTGCCATGATCACGGCCGCTATCGTCACGGGCAGCCTGGCCGGTCGCGTTAAGTTTGGTGCCATGACGGCCTTTCTGGGCATATGGCTGCTCGTGGTCTATGCGCCGCTCGCCCACATGGTCTGGGGCGGCGAGGGCTCCTTTATCGGTGACATCATCGGCGCGCTCGACTTTGCCGGCGGCGACGTGGTGCATATTTCGTCCGGTCTGACGGGCCTGATTCTTTGCTTAATGCTCGGCCGTCGTCGCGGCTTTGGCATGGTGAGCTACCGTCCGCATAACGTGCCGTTTGTGGCACTTGGCGCCGGCCTGCTTTGGTTTGGCTGGTTTGGCTTTAACGGCGGCAGCGAGTTTAAGGCCAACGCCGTGGCGGCGCTTGCTATCCTCAACACCGTGACGGCCAGCGCGGCGGGCATGGTTTCGTGGCTCGCCGTCGAGCACGTGCATACCGGTCGTCCCACGCTGGTGGGTGCCAGCACCGGTCTGGTCGCGGGCCTTGTGGTGGTCACGCCTGGCGCGGGCTTTGTCGAACCGTGGGCGGCACTGGTCATGGGTCTGATTGTATCGCCCGTCTGCTACTTGGCTATCAGCCATCTCAAGACCAAGTTTGGCTACGACGATGCGCTCGACGCGTTCGGTTGCCACGGTATCGGCGGTATCTTGGGCGGCGTGGTCACGGGCCTGTTCTGCGTGCCGGAGCTCTCGTGGACCGGCAAGGGCGGCCTGTTCTACACGGGCGACATGTCACTGCTCATCTCGCAGGTCCTGGGTATTGTGGTGACGGTCGCTATTGTGTTGGTGCTCGACTTGGTGATCGCCGCGGTGGTCAAGGCGCTGTTCCACGGCAGCCTGCGCGTGGACGAGGCCGACGAGGCGCTGGGCCTGGATGCGAGTCAACACGGCGAGAGCGCTTATCCCTCGTTCTCCGGACTCGATTAGCAGCTTCCCCAAGTACCGCACCTTGCCGTTCAATCGTCGCGCGGCTTTCCCAGGCACCCGACCTTGCCCCTCAAACCGTCGCTTGCGTACCGAAGTACGCGGCGCTCCTCTTTCGGGGCAATCTCGGGCACCTCGAAAACCCGCGTCATTGAATGGCAATTCATTTCTTTTATTGAAGAGAGGAGTTCACTATGAAGAAGATTACGGCGATTGTTCGTGCCGAGAAGCTTGAGGTTCTTAAAGATACGCTGTTTGCGGCTGATGTTCGCGGCATGACTATCAACCAGGTGCAGGGCTGCGGCGCTCAACATGGTTGGAAGGAATACGTGCGCGGCAATGAGCTGCTTGTCAACACGATCCCCAAGGTGCAGTTCACCCTCATCTGCGCCGATGAACATGTCGACGGCATTGTCGACATCATCTGCAATGCCGCCCGCACCGGTGCCGTCGGCGACGGCAAGATTTGGGTCGAGCCGGTCGAGGAGGTCATCCGCATTCGCACCGGCGAACACGGCCCCGCCGCGGTATAGAATCGACCGCCTGCCATCCGCAACGTTAAAATGCTGCAATGAGGCACAAGACTTGCGTTGCGGATGGGCGGATTATGGGTCGCAATAAATATCCCGAGGAGACGGTCGCGAAGATTCTCGACGCGGCACTGGAGCTATTCTGTGCACAGGGTTATGAGGGGACGAGCATTCAAGATATCGTTGACCGTCTCGATGGCATGACCAAGGGCGCTGTCTATCATCACTTCAAGAGCAAAGAAGAGATTTTCAACGCCGCGTTTGATCGGGCGATGGCTCCGATTGTTGAGCACCGTTGCTCAATGCTTGGTATCGGTAATATGACCGGAGCCCAAAAGCTCAAGCGGCTGTACGCTCCCGAGTCCGTTGTTCCGCAAATTGAGCTATGGGCACGCATACATCCTGCGGCAGATCCGGTGAAAAGCTCGCGTCTGCTGGCGATGCAGTACCAGGGCTCGTTTGACGAGTCGACCGATGGCTATCTCTTGCCAGTGATCGAGGAGGGCATCGCCGACGGCTCCATTGCGTGCGAATGCCCGCGTGAAGCGGCGGAGGCCGTATCGTTGTTGGCGAATCTTTGGCTGCTGCCGCTGTTCCGTCCGCTTGAGACCAAGGATCGAATGCTCGCTCGCGCTCAATGTTTGGCGCAGATGGCTGCCGCGGTGGGACTCGATTTGGGGGAAGAAGTGCTTCAGACAACGGCGCAGATTTGGGACGTATGGGACCGCGCCGGGTGGTAATATAGATACCGACGGTATGTAATAGATTTGAGAGGGCGGCTCCGGCTGCCCTTTTCAAGTCATTAAATACATACTAACGGTATGTATAGGGGTAGGCTTATGGCTGGAATGCGGAGGAGTAGCGTCTCCTTGACGCAAAAAACAGTGCGATCTATCAGGCTATTTGGCCTTCTTGTTGCACAGCTGTGTGCGTATTCGATGCTGTCGGCACTGTGCTTTGCGTGTCCGCTTTACTTGTTCGATTGCAGCGGCTCGTCAACGTTATATGGCGCCGTCGCGGCGATGGCGTTCATACCGGGCGTGCTCGCGACTCCGGCTGGCGGAATCTTGGCGGATCGGGGAAGACATCGCAGGGTTCTTGTGGTACTCGGCATTGTTTTGATGGCTGCATCACTGTTGTTTATCCCCATGAAGCGTTCGCTGCCTCTTGCGGTTGTCGTGGCAGCAATGCTTTGCGTCCAATATGGCATCCAATCGCTGCTGAAACCGATGCTTCAAATTGAGACGGTGCGCATGGCGGGTGAAGAGAAGGTTGAGCGGGCCACTGCATTGGTTTCACAGATGACCATGGCGAGCAATATCTTGGGGCCTGTAGTCGGGACGGCAGTCTATGGGTGCTTTGGTATCGATACTCTATGCGAAACCGCGGCGTTGACGTTTACGATTTCAGCCCTGCTGTTCGGGGGCGCACTCAAGCAAAATGCCTCATCTGAAACGATGGGAGACGGCGCGACTCGTACGACATGTCGAAACGATTTTCGGGAATCGATTCGGTATCTGTTGCAAAATGCATCATTGGTTGCTGTGATTTTGCTTGCGGCAGTTTTGAACCTTGCGTTGGTTGGGCTAACGATTGGCGCTCCCGTTATTGTTGCAAAGCATCTCGGAATGCAGTCATCCTTTGTTGGGATTATTGAGGTGGCTATGGGCTTAGGTGGTCTTGTCGGCAGTGGTTTGGTCGGTATTTGGCCGCATCGTTTTTCTTTCAAGGGCATATGTCGATATGTTGCGATGATCTGTTTTGGAGTCGTACCGATTATTGTCATGCTACTGAGCGGTCCTGATGAATTGTCGTTTGCCGCGCTTGCGGCCGGCTCGGCATGGGTCATGGCGTGGGCAAGCATTACATCGGTCGAAATCGTTTCATTTGTTCAGCGGTCAGCGCCAAAGGAATTCTGCGGAAAAGTGCTGGCACTCGTTTATATGACGCTTTCCTGTGCAACGCCTATTGGCCAATTGGTTTACGGGCTCGCATATGATCGATGGGCACCGGCGATTGTATTCGCAGGCATGTTGGCGGTGCTGACGTTGACGACGGTGCTGTTTTATCGGCTGAAAAGTCGCTTGTGGCGATTGTCTTAACGCGCTGGGGCACCGTGAATTTGTGGAGGCAGTGGTACGCCGCTCCGGGACGGCATTGTTTGGGCATGCCTCTCCTTCGTCTACAATATCGTGCAGACGAAGGAGAGGCACGCCCATGATCAAGATGTTCGCGAGTGACTTAGACGGAACGCTGCTGAACGCCCTGCATGAGGCGGATGGGACCATCCGCCGCGCCATTCGCGAGCTGACCGAGGCTGGCCTGCATGTGGTTCCCGCGACCGGACGCTCGACGCTGCCGATCGGCGAACATGGCTTTACGGGCCTGGCGCTTGACGCCTGCTGCTCCAATGGGTCCATCGTGCGCGACAGCCATGGCGAAGTGCTCAAGACCTGGACCATCGATCCGCAGGTTACCGAGGAGCTGCTCAAGGCGTTCCCGGACATTTGCTTTGACTGCTCCACGCCCGACGGCATGTTCTCGAGCGGCTCGTTCGAGATGCATCAGGCGGGCTTTAAGAAGGACAGTCCTATCAAGCGCATCGTGATGCGCGGCATGCGTGCGCGCGGCGGGTATCACGAAGAACAGTATTTCGACCAGTCGATCGGCGACATCCTGCGCCACGATGTGTGCAAGATCAACTGTCGCGTGACCTCGCCCGAGCTGGAGCGCGACCTTAAGGCGTATCTGGCCGAGCGTTCGGACCGCGTGGTCAACGCGCCGTTCGATCCAGTGATGTTCGAGATCACGGACGTGGCGTGCAACAAGGGCGAGAGCGTGGCCTGGCTGGCGGGTTACTACGGTATTGCCGAGGACGAGGTCGCGGTCTATGGCGACGGCGGCAACGACATTGCCATGCTCAAGCGTTTCCGCCACAGCTACGCGACCAAAAACGCTAGCGATGCCGCCAAGGCCGTCGCGAGCGCGACCATTGGCAGCTGCATGGCCCACGCCGTTCCCAAACACATGCTCGCCACCATGCGCAAGCAAAACTCCCGCACCGTCATCGAATAAGGGACAAAGGGACTGTCTCTTCGTCACATCTCAAATATTGCCTTTACGTGTTGATGCACACGGTGTGCAATAATACTCGCACTGTGCAATAGCGCACAGGCTGAGTAACAAGGAGGACGCTTGTCCCAGCTCGAGAAATGCGATCGCCGGTCCCTTCGCTCGCAGCGTGCCCTTCGCCAGGCGCTTGCCAGCGAGCTTGCCGAAAGCGGCGACCTTTCGCGCATTAACGTCGCGTCGCTCACCGAGCGTGCCGGCCTCACGCGCCGCACGTTCTATTCGCACTACCGCGATATCCCCGACTTTATCAATCAAATCGAGGACGGCTTGCTGGCCGAGATCCGTGAGCGCATTGAGCTCATCACCTCAGCTCAGCTGCCCGATCTCTATCACAACATCGATGAGCTCGAGCCGGCGCCCGGTTCGGTTGAGCTGCTGCGTTATCTTGCGGCCAACCGCGACTTAATCGGTGCGCTGCTGGGTCCGGGCGGCGATCAGGCCTTCATTAAAAGGATCATCGACACCGCTCGTGAGGCTGTGGTGCCGCGTGCGCAGACGGGCATTTTGGGCCTGGCGCTGGGCACGTTCTTTGACTACTACGTCACCTACGTCGTGAGTGCCGAGGTCGGCATGATTCAGCGCTGGTTTGAGCGTGGGCTCACCGAATCGCCCGAGGCCATGGCGCGCATTATGACGGTGCTCGCTTTTGTGCGCCCTGGTGACCTGTATGGTCAACCCATCGATATCAACGTGCCGGAATACGGCATGAAGCTATTGAACTTGCAGCTCGAGGACGCGGCTGACACCGCCGCAACCGTCGAGTCCAACAACTAAGAGGAGAGACAGATGAGCAAACTCGTCGAGGGCATCAAGGACCGCATGGTCGCTGCTGCACGCGAGGCCGCGCCCACCGTGGTGGATGCCGCACAGAAGGCCGCGACCGCGGCTGCCGAGAAAGTTGCCGAGGCAGTTGCCGATGCCAAGAAAGCGGCGGGGGAGGCGTCCGTCACTAGCGAGCCCGCCACCGCCACTGAGTCCGTAGCCGCCGCCCACGCCCCCGAAGGCGCGATCTTCAACCCCGGCAACGCCCACGGCAACCTGCACCTGGGCATCGACGTGGGCTCCACCACCGTTAAGCTCGCCGTGCTCAACGACGACAACCAGATCGTCTACGCCAAGTACCAGCGCCACCACACCGACGTCCGCGCTTGCGCCCGCGACTTGTTCGAGGGTGCCGCGACTGTGCTGCCGATGGCCCAGATGACCTGTGCCATCACCGGCTCAGGCGGCCTGCTGCTGTCCCAGTGGCTCGATTTGGAGTTTGTCCAGGAGGTCATCGCCAGCAAGCGTGCCGTCGAGACCCTCATCCCGGCCACCGATGTCGCCATCGAGCTGGGCGGCGAGGACGCCAAGATCATCTACTTCGATAATGGCATTGAGCAGCGCATGAACGGCACCTGCGCCGGCGGCACGGGCGCGTTCATCGACCAGATGGCCACTCTGCTGCACACTGACGCCAGCGGCCTCAACGAGCTCGCGGCCAACGCCACCACCATCTATCCCATCGCCAGCCGCTGCGGCGTTTTTGCCAAGACCGACGTGCAGCCGCTACTCAACGAAGGCGCCCGCCCCGAGGACGTGGCCGCCTCCATCTTCCAGGCTGTCGTGACCCAGACCATCTCGGGTCTGGCGTGCGGCCGTCCCATCCGCGGCAACGTCGCCTTCCTGGGCGGCCCGCTGCAGTACCTCTCCGAGCTGCGCCACCGCTTCTACCTCACGCTCAACCTGGACGAGGAGCACCGTATCGTGCCCCAAAACGCCCACCTGTTTGTGGCGAGCGGCGCCGCCATGGCGCACGAGTCCAATAAGCTCAGCACGTTCCCGCAGCTCATCGAGGCCATCGATGCCCTGGGCGACACACAGGGTGCCGAGGTCGAGCGCCTGGATCCGCTCTTTGCCACCGACGAGGACTTTGCCGAGTTCAAAACCCGCCACGACCAGGAAGTCGTTCCCAAGGGCAAGCTCGAAGGCTACACCGGCCGCGTGTTCATTGGCATCGACGCCGGCTCCACCACCATGAAGGCCGCGCTCGTGGGCGAGGACGGCCAGCTGTTGCACACCTGGTACGGCAACAACAACGGCGACATCCTGGGCACGGCCAAGGTCATCATGGCCGATTTCTACAACCACATCCCCGCCGGCTGCACCATCGGCCACGTGACCACCACGGGCTACGGCGAGGCGCTGCTCATCGAGGCCCTCAAAGCCGATTCCGGCGAGATCGAGACCGTTGCGCACCTGCGCGGCGCCAAAGCATTCCTGCCCGGCGTCGAGTTCATTCTGGACATCGGCGGCCAGGACATGAAGTGCCTGCGCGTCAAGGACGGCGTTATCGAGCACATCATGCTCAACGAGGCCTGTTCGTCGGGCTGCGGTAGCTTTATCGAGAGCTTCGCCGTCTCTATGAACATGGACGTGCGCGCGTTCGCCGATGCCGCCATCCATGCCAAGGCCCCGGTCGACCTGGGCAGCCGCTGCACGGTCTTTATGAACTCGCGCGTCAAGCAGGCGCAAAAGGAAGGCGCCACGGTGGGCGACATCGCGGCCGGCCTGTCCTATTCCGTCATCAAGAATGCCCTGTTCAAGGTCATTAAGCTGCGCGATCCCAAGGAGATCGGCAGCCAGGTAATCGTTCAGGGCGGCACCTTTATGTCCGATGCCACGCTGCGCGCGTTTGAGCAGCTCACTGGCGTTCACGCCGTGCGTCCCGACATCGCCGGCTGCATGGGCGCCTATGGTGCGGCCCTGCTCGCCCGCGATCGCGCCGGTGCCGATGGCGCCTCGACCATCCTTTCGGCTGAGGACATCGCGCACCTTACCGTGACGCAAAAGCATGTCCGCTGCGGTCGCTGCTCCAACAACTGCCAGCTCACCGTCAACGACTTTGGCGGCGGCAGGCGCTTCATTACCGGCAACCGCTGCGAGAAGGGCGCCGGCCACAAAAAGCAGAAGACCGAGGCCCCCAACCTCTTCAAAAAGAAAAACGAGCTGCTCTTTAACCGCGAGGTGCTGAGCCCCGACGAGGCCCCGCGCGGCACCGTCGGCATCCCCCGTGCGCTCAACATGTACGAGAATTACCCCTTCTGGCACGCGTTCTTTACGCGCCTGGGCTTTAGCGTGCAGCTGTCCGACCAGTCGAGCAAGAAGACCTACCAGGCGGGCATTGAGTCCATGCCGTCCGAGAGTGTGTGCTATCCGGCTAAGATGAGCCACGGCCACGTGATGAACCTCATCGACCGCGACGTCGACTTTATCTGGATGCCGTGCGTGCGCTGGGAGCGCAAGGAGGATCCGACCGCCGGCAACTGTTACAACTGCCCCATCGTCATGAGCTACCCCACGGCGTTGGCACTCAATATCGACGAGATTCGCGAGCAGAACATCGAGTTCCTGTACCCGTTTGTGCCCTATCACGACAAGACCGAGCTCAAGCGCCGCCTGTACCAGGTGCTCGCCGTTGATCGCGTGGCCGATGCTGAGGCCGGTCGCGGTCGCGTGCGCGGTCCCAAGATCACGCGCTCCGAGGTCGATGCCGCTGTCAACGCTGCCTTTGAGGCCGATGCGCGTTTCCACGAGGATATCCAGACCATGGGCGAGGAAGCTCTTAAGTGGGTCGAGGACCACGGCGGCCACGGCATCGTACTCGCCGGCCGTCCCTACCATAACGACCCCGAGATCAACCACGCCCTGCCCGAGCTTATCTCGAGCTTTGGCTTTGCGGTCTTTACCGAGGATTCGCTCGCGCATCTGGTAAAGCCCGAGCGTCCGATTCGCGTCGTCGACCAGTGGATGTACCACAGCCGCCTGTACGCCGTCGCCCGTTTTGTGACGATGCGCAACGATTTGGACCTGATTCAGCTCAACTCTTTCGGCTGCGGCCTGGACGCCCTGACCACCGACCAGGTGCAGGAGATCCTGGAGGCCAGCGGCAAGATCTACACCGTGCTCAAGATCGACGAGGTGTCCAACCTGGGCGCCGCGCGCATCCGCATCCGCTCGCTCATGGCGGCGCTCAAGGACCAGGAGGCCGAGCGCCTGGCCGTGGCCACGGCCGCGGGCGAGGCCTACGAGCAGGGCGATGCCGCGCCGGTGGCGCCTTCCACGGATGCCCCCGCGTTCGCGAGCCGTAAGTACACGTTCGAGGCGCAGCGCGAGAGTGCTTCGACCGCGTGGCCCAAGGTGCCCTTTACCGAGCAGATGCGCGACGAGGGCTACACCATCCTGTGCCCGCAGATGGCACCGATTCACTTTGACCTGGTCAAAGAGGTGTTCCGCGGTGCCGGCTACAACCTGGAGCTGCTGCCCTCGACCGACCACGACGCCGTCGAGGCCGGCCTGCGCTATGTGAACAACGACATCTGCTATCCGTCGATTCTGGTGACGGGCCAGATCATGGAGGCCATCGAGAGCGGTCGGTACGACCTGTCCAAGACGGCCGTGGTCATCAGCCAGACCGGCGGCGGTTGCCGTGCCACCAACTACATCGCGCTCATCCGCAAGGCCCTGCGCGAGAGCGGCCACCCCGAGATTCCGGTGATCTCGCTTTCGGCCGTGGCGCTCGGCGAGGACAACCCCGGCTTTAAGATTACGCCGGCGCTGCTTAAGCAGGCCGTGTACGCGGTGCTCTTTGGCGACGTGATGATGCAGATGCTCTACCGCTGCCGTCCGTACGAGGCCACGCCCGGTGCTGCCAACGCGCTCTACGAGGAGTATATGGCGCGCGCCCGCAAGTTGGCGCCCAAGTTCAACCGTCACAACTACACCAAGCTGTGCCGCGAGGCCATCCGCGCGTTCGACACCATGCCGCTCGTGGGCGAGGGCACCAAGCCGCGCGTGGGCGTGGTCGGCGAGATCCTGGTCAAGTTCCACCCTACGGCCAACAACCACGTGGTCGATGTCATCGAGCGTGAGGGCTGCGAGGCCGTAGTACCGGGCCTGCTCGACTTCTTCCTGTACTCCATGAGCAACGCTGAGCTGCAGAAGGACGAGTTGGGAAGCTCTGCCACTACGCGCGCTGGTATGCAGGCGCTCATTAAGCTGGTGGACTGGATGCGCACGCCGGTGGAAGAGATGCTCGAAAAGTCCCGCCGCTTTGAGGCGCCCGAGCGCATCGGCACCATGGCCGACAAGGCCCGCACGGTGCTTTCGGTGTGCAACAACATGGGCGAGGGCTGGCTGCTCACGGCCGAGATGCTCGACCTAATCGACCATGGCGCGCCCAACATCATCTGCACGCAGCCCTTCGCGTGCCTGCCCAATCACGTGGTGGGCAAGGCCGTGATCAAGGAGCTGCGCCGTCAGCATCCCGAGAGCAACATCGTTGCGGTGGACTACGACCCCGGTGCATCCGAGGTCAACCAGCTCAACCGCATTAAGCTTATGATCAGCGTGGCGAAGGAGAATATGCGTGCCGGCAAGGGCTTTAAGCTCGAGAAGGTGGCGCCGCTCGCGATGGACGAGGTCACCGGCCAGATGCGTGCCCATGACGGCTGCGTGAGCTGCGGACCGGCCAGCGAGGACGCCGTGGCGTCGGTCGCCAAGCGTCTGGGACGCGGCATTAAGAAGTAGACGGTCTGCTATGGGCTGGATATGAGACAAACGGGTGGTGGCCGTACCGGCTATCACCCGTTTTTGCTGGACATATGTTGCGTAAACGCCCCGACTATCACCCTTTGCGAACTCAGATTTCAGAAGTATGCGGCAAAATCTGAATAGACCGAGCACACCGGATATGTCCAAGCTCTGTACCTGCGGTTTTATTGGCGAAAAACTGGGGTGCGCTCGAGAGTTCTAGAATTTGCCGCATACTTCCGAAAACGACGTTTCTGCGGCACCAAAAATCGCCCTCGGAGCCTTGAAATAATGAACAGGTGTAGCCGTTCGCGGCAAAATACCGTCCGTTTGTAGAACCCACCCCCATCGCGCGTCATCCTTACGGTTGAATAAATACACATCTATGGAATTACGTAAGAGAGGACCGTTCCATGAGCTACAAGACCGTTTGTGTTGCCGGTGGCGGCGTGTTGGGAAGCCAGATTGCCTTTCAGGCTGCCTACTGCGGCTTTGATGTGACGATCTGGCTGCGCAGCGAGGGCAGCATCGGTCGCACTCAGCCCAAGATCGATCATGTGCGCGAGGAGTACATCGCGGCAATCGAGGGCATGGCGGATGGCACAGGCGAGTGGTGTGCCGGTATCGCCGATAGTGGCCAGCCCTTCGACAAGGAGGCGGCACTCGCCGCCGTCGAGTGTGCCTACTCCACGCTCAAGCTGGAGCTCGATCTTGCCAAGGCCGTAGCCGACGCCGACCTGGTCATCGAGTCTATGGCCGAGGACACCCAGGCAAAGATCGACTTCTACAAAAAGCTTGCCCCGGTTCTCCCGCAAAAGACCGTCGTCGTGACGAACTCCTCTACGCTGCTGCCGAGCACCTTTGCCAAGTACACTGGTCGCCCCGAGAAGTACCTGTCGCTGCACTTTGCCAACTCCATCTGGAAGAACAACATGACCGAGGTCATGGCGCAGGATCAAACCGACAAGCGCTACTTCGACGAGCTCGTCGACTTCGCCAACGACATTCGCATGCTTGCCCTGCCCGTCAACAAGGAAAAGAACGGCTACCTGCTCAATTCCATGCTGGTGCCATGGCTGCTTTCGGGCCTCGACCTGTATGTCTCGGGCGTGAGCGATCCCAAGAGCATCGACCTCGCATGGACGCGTGGCACCGGCGCCCCCAAGGGTCCGTTCCGCGTATTCGACACGGTTGGTATCCAGACGGCTTACAACATCGTTATGCAGTACCAGAAGGTGCCGGGCCTGGTGAGCCCGTTGCTCAAAAAGATGATGATGCCCTACAACTTTAAGGCCATGGCATCCGTCCTCAAGCAGATGCTCGACGAAGGCAAGCTGGGCGAAAGCTCGGGCGAGGGCTTCTTCAAGTACTAAGAACGATCCCTCGGGGTCGGAGGAAAACGGATCATTTTCGGCCGCCAGCAGTGAGAAGATGGACCCAGAAATAGAAAGGAGTGGCAATGGGCTGGCTCGGGCTTTGAAGACAAGTTATTGCAGGCCCAGGGCGATTTCTCGCTCAATGCAGGCCAGCACAGCGTGACGTATCTGCCGAGTTCTGACACGGCAGCGACTGGTCGCTACCAGGTGCTGCTATACGACAACAACTTTGGTGCGGCCGAGAGCTATCCCAAGTTCGACTGGGGCCAGCTGGGCGCCGCGGTGGTGACCGACTACAGCAAGGGAACGCATTCGTTTGGGCGCATCTTTACGGTGGATGAGACCGCGCGCACCTACAAGCTTGTGGACCAGATCGCGGTGCCGTTCTCGGGCTACGTTAGTAGTGCGCAGCGCGTCGGCGATTCGAATAGCATGCTCGTGGCTTCGGGCCAGGCCAAGACCTTCACCGAGTACGATCGCTATGGACTTCCCATCGCCACCTACGAGATGGAAGCCGAGAAGTACATCTACCGCGTGTACAAGTACGAGCTGTAGCGCTGCGCTCTGCATCACTTCACGTCAAATTCCACGCGGTCGAGTTCAGGCACGTTGAGGTCGATGAGCTTGCGGGCGACGCGGCGATCGTGTGCCCCAAGCGCCTCGCTTGTCGTCACATGGGCGACGATTTCGCGCTCTACAATGCCTTCCTCGTCCCCTTCGGTGGCCGAGGTCTCGACGGCGACGGTGTAATCCTTAAAGCCTGGCAGCACCGCGGCAAGCTCGCGCGTGGTTTCGGTGACGCCGTAGCCGTCCTGCACACCGGCCTGCGCCGAGCCAATGGACCCCGCGGTCATAACGATGCAGGGGATGGCAAAGATCACCGTACCCACGATGATGCGGCGGCGCACCTTGTGCGACAGCTCATCGACCTCGGCGTTTTCCTCGGCGGTCACAATGCCGTCGCCGTTGAGGTCGCGCTTGAGCGGCACGCGCAAAAGAAGCAGCACGGCTTCGGCAGCCAGTGCGATAAAGACGACATTGATGCCAAACTCGTAGAGGGCCGAGAGGAACAGCGACCCGCTCGCGATGGCAATGCCGTAACCCGCCGCGCACAGGGGCGGCATGAGTGCGGTCGCCACGGCTACGCCGGCAATGAGCGTCGAAGGCTCCTGGTCGCGCGAGTTACCCAGTCCGCCCGCAAAGCCGCCCGCGAGCGCGACGGCAAGGTCCCATACGGTAGGTGTCGAGTTATCGATGATGGCGGCCGTGGTGGTGCCAAGGGGCGAGAGCTTAAAATACAGTGTGGACGTGATCAGGCAAAGGACCATCTGTAGAGCCAAGCCCGCAACGGCCTCGACGGTAATCTCGCGGTCGAGCGTGGCGATGCCGTATGCCATGGCAAGGACCGAGCCCATGAGCGGGCAGATGAGCATGGCGCCCACAATGGCGATGTCCGAATCGATATCGAGGCCGATGCTCGCGATGAGCATGGCGATAATGAGGATGCACAGGTGAGAGCCGGTCAGGCGCGCTCCGTTTACAAAACGCTTTCGGATCACGTGATAGGGCGCGCGTCCCTCGCGAATGTTGAATGCGCGCCTCAGGAAGCGGCCGGCGTTCTCCATGACCTCGCTATAGGCAGGGCGGATGCCGTGGCGCCGGTGATGGCGCTCGCGCAGTCGCTTGAGCTGCTGGTTATCGAGTTTCATGTTCACCTCGCTCCGCCGCGGGCTATGCATCGCGCCCGCTGCCTCTACTCTACACCGCGGCAGGCGGGGTGGTCATCTTGACGTGAAACTTAGACGAGTAGGTAAAGGGGACGCGTCAAATGTGGTTGAAGCCGAGGGTTTCGGCAGATACAAAAAAGCACGGGGCCGGATGGTCTCCGACCCCGCGCCCTGAACGGGTACGTTGTTGTTGGGTTTAGCCCAGTAGGCTCAATCCCACGGAGATGAACGCCAGGATAACGCCGACGATGGACTCGCCGCCCAGCAGGCCGCTGGCGACAACCAGGCCCTGCTCCTGGAAGGCGGCATCCTTGGCAGCCTTCTTCTCGTCCGAAAGACCAGCCTCGGCGTCGCGGTGAGCGGCCCATTTGTCGTAGGCGAGCTTGACGCAGGAGCCCAGGAATGCCGTGAGCGACATGTAGAACGGCAGGTACACGCCCAGACCGATCATCATGGCCGGAATGCCGAGCCAGTACATGACGATGCCGGCGATAAAGCCGCCCGCAAACCACGGCACGCTCGGGATGCCCGAGACCATGGTGGCGACCACGCTTGCCTGCGCGGCCACAAAGCTCTTGTCGGGGCCGAAGGCGTCCGGACCATAGGCGGTGACGAGCGCGACCATGACGGCGGCAGCGACCAGGGCGCCCACGATGCCGCCAATGGCCTGGCCGACCCACTGTGCACGCGGGTTGGTACCCAGTACGGCTCCGGCCTTAAAGTCGTTCATGACGTCGCCCGCAAGGCCGCACGCCACGGCCACGATGCCGGCGATAAAGAACAGCTTGACCTGTGCGAGCTGCGCGAAGGCTGCCACGATGAGCATGACGATGAGGCCAAAGATCTCCATGGGGTCGATGCCCGTCTGGCCGCAGCTCTGTGCGCTCATGATGGTGGTGACAAAGGTGAACAGCGTGACGATGACGGCCGGAACGGGGCCAAGGTCGAGCACGATGGCGATGATCACGGCGATGGCGGCAGCGCCCAGGCCGATGATACCGGCGTCGAGCTTAAGGGAACCCGAGATGAGCGACTGCTCGTCGGTGTCGGTGGAGCTGTCGGCGGCGAGGCCGCGGACGATACCGGCGACCTGCGGCAGGATGTCCTTGAGGACGACGGCGACACCAAAGCCCATCATGAGGCCCATACCCAGGGACTTGACGATGCCCTGCGCAGTCACAACGTCGAACAGACCGGCAGCGGTGCCGCCCACAATGATGCCAAAGTTGCCCAGCAGGGCGCCGGCAAACCAGAAGGCGACGGGGGCGAAGCCCACGAGGAAGCCGACGGAGAGCAGCATGGGCGAGTTGTAGATACCAAAGGTCACGCCGGGAATGTTGAGCGTGCACAGCATGCTGGGCACAATGCCCAGGGCGTCGCGCAGCACGCTATAGATGCCGGCGATGGCCATGGAGCCAAAGAGCTGCTTGCCGGTCTTGCCGCCGGCCTCGGTCGCGCGCAGGGTCTGAGCTGCGGCGTTGCCAGTGGGGAACTCAAGCGCGGCGTCCACGATAAAGTGACGGTGGATGAGTGCCGTGGCCAGCAGGCCCAGGATAGTGCCGGCGAGTGCCACGATAAACATGTCGAGCCAGCTGATCTGGTTGGCATAGCCCAGCATCCAGGCGCCCGGGATGGTAAACGCCAGACCGCCGGCGACCATGGCGCCTGCGGACATGATGGTGTGGGTGACGTTTGCCTCGTTGAGGCTGGCGTTGCCCATGAGCTTAAGGAAGAACAGCGAGATGACGGCAGCGAAGACGATTGGCCAGGGGAGTGCGCCCATCTTGAGGGCGGTGTAGGCCGAGCTTGCCGTGATGATCACGCAGCCAAGGACGCCGATGACGACGCCGCGCAGCGTGAGTTGCCCGCGCATCGAAGCGCGGTTCGAGGGATTGCTCATATAGAACTCCTTTGCGTATATCCGCTTCCCCCGGGAGCGCCGCTACGGATACGGCGCGGGAAGTCGGGTTACCAAGGGCCGCCGCGTGAGCTCGCAAACGACCGCGCACCAGTATAGCCGCAAGCCAGTCATTTTGGGATGACTGGTTTAGGTAGGCGATATACTGCTGGACAGACGAAAGGAGCGCCGACGATGCTTAATGGGTGCGCATATATATTGACGGTCGACGTGGGCAACACGTTCATTCGCTTTGGCCTGTTTGCCGAGGATTCGGCCGCGGCGCAGGAATGCCCGCTTGCGACGTGCGAGATCACGACGCCGTCGAGCATTACGGCCGACGAAGCGCGTATGCGTCTCGCTCAAGTCATGGCCGCGCTGGCGGCCGATGCGGGTATGCCCGGCGCGCTCGTTCCCGCAGCTGCAGTCCTGAGTTGCGTGGTGCCGGCGCTCGAGCGTCCGTGGAAGGCGGCACTTTTTCGCACCTGCACGGGGCGCGTGCTCACCGTGGGGCCGGGCCTCAAGACCGGCATGCCCGTCCGCTACGACGACCCGGCCGAGATCGGCCCCGACCGCATTGCCGACGCCGTGGCGGCCCGTGCCGTCTACGGCTCTCCGTGCATCGTGATCGACTTGGGTACCACGACCAATATCGAGGTCATCGACGCGCGCGGCACCTTTGTGGGCGGCGTCATCGCGCCGGGTCTGGCGCTTGGCGCCCGCTCGCTTTCGGCTGCTGCGGCGCGTCTGCCGCAGGTCGAGCCCTCGGCACCCACGCATGTGATCGGCCGCAACACGCGCGAGGCCATGCGTTCGGGCGTGGTTCTGGGCGAGGTGGCCCGCATCGACGGCATGCTCGACATGGTGCTCGCCGAGATGCGCGCGACCAAGGCCGCGGGGGAGGGCGACGTGCCCATCGTCATTACCGGCGACGATGCCGAGGCGCTCGCGGCGTTGGTCGGCCACAGCCTGACGGTCGATGACGCGTTGACGCTTCGCGGCCTGGCCGAGCTGTACCGCATCAACCAAAAGCCTCGTCGCGCGTAGGGCGAGGGGCTGGTGGGATAAGCGCCTCCACCTTTCACCTGCTACAATGTGTCAAACTATTGCGATTTCGGAGGTGTCTGCCATGTCGGACGATCTTCATCAAACCGCGTCGGGCAAGCGCCGCGACGTTATTAGCTGGGACGAGTTCTTTATGAGCGTGGCCATCGCCGCACAGCGTCGCAGCAAGGATCCCAATACGCAGGTGGGCGCGTGCATCGCCAGCACCAACCACCGCATCCTTTCGGTGGGCTACAACGGTACGCCCTCGGCACTCAACGATGACTTTTTCCCGTGGGGCACGAGCGACGACCCACTGCAGGACAAGCATAACTACGTAGTCCATGCCGAGGCCAACGCCGTGCTCAACTACCGCGGCTCGCTCAAAGACCTTGAGGGTTCCACGGTCTACGTCACGCTGTTCCCGTGCCATGACTGCGCCAAGATCCTGGCGCAGGTGGGCGTGGGCGAGGTTGTCTACCTGGACAATAAGTACGCCGACACCGACGACGGCCGCATCAGTCGCCGCATTCTCGACTCCTGCGGCATCAGCTACCGCCAGGTTATCGTCGATGTCCACATCGGCACCGGGGAACAAACTCGGCAGTAGCGGCAGCGTGTGCTAGCGCCGGGCGTCGGCAAAAGCAGCTAAAAAGCCCCGTCCCAAATTGACTGCTCGTGAAAGTCGTGTCCGCGCGCATGGACGGCTCGTGAGCGGGTACATGGCTGTAGTAACATAGCTCTGTCCGCGGGCGCGCCCGCGTTATTGTGAGAAAGGAGCCCCTGTGGCTGTTAACGAAGAGCTGCTTAAGAAGGTTCTTGAGGAGATCCGCCCCAACCTGCAGGCTGACGGCGGCGATATGGAGTATGTGGGCGTCGACGACGAGGGCGTCGTCCAGCTTGAGCTTCAGGGTGCCTGCGCCGGCTGCCCTATGAGCGCACTGACCCTGTCCATGGGTATCGAGCGTATTCTCAAGGAGCACGTACCCGGCGTTACCCGTGTCGAGCAGGTCAATGCCTCCGGCGATGCCGAGGACCTGTACGACGAGTATGCGCCGTTCTAAGAAGCGAAAGCTGCGGGCGATGTGCTCCGCATAGACGTCACGCCCAAATGTGCGGCTGCGAGCGAAAGGCCCGCGGCCGCATTTGTATGTAGGGAGCAGGGGGACCGATATGCTCAACGACCTCTACCATATGCTTGATCCCGTCGCCATTTCGGCGGGGCCCATCACCATCTACTGGTACGGCTTGGCCTACGTGGTCGGTGCTCTGCTCACGGCGGTCGTCATGTATCGCACGCAGCGTCGCTGGGGTTTCGACATTACGGTCGACGACCTGACGAGCGTCGTGGTCGGTGTGGTCTTTGGCCTTATCATTGGCGCCCGCCTGTTCTACGTCATCTTTTACGGTGACGGCTACTACTGGGCACATCCGCTCGAGATCTTTGCCACCAACGAAGGCGGCATGAGTTTCCATGGCGGCTTGGTGGGCGGCATCATCGGCGGCGTGCTCGTGTGCCGCATGTACAAGCTCGATGCGTGGACTTTGGCAGACCTCGCGGTCATCGGTGCTCCGTTGGCCCTGTGCCTGGGGCGCTGCGCCAACTTTGTCAACGGCGAGCTGTGGGGCAAGCCGACCGATTTGCCCTGGGGCGTGATCTTTGGCGGCACCGCGGGCGATATGCCGCGCCATCCCTCCCAGCTCTACGAGGCATTTCTCGAGGGCATTGTGCTCTTTTGCATCTTGCAGGTGCTCAGCCGCAAAAAACCGCTGCTGCCCCAGGGCACGTTTATGGGTGTGTTTGTGATGGGTTACGGCATTGTCCGCTTCCTCGTTGAGTTTGTGCGCGTGCCCGATGCCCAGCTGGGCTATCTGCTGGGCGGCGTCATCACCATGGGTCAGCTGTTGAGTCTGCCACTCGTGATTGCAGGCCTGGCGCTCATCATCTTCGCCCGACACCGCAATCGCCCCCAGCGCATCTACCTCGACGCCTAGCCACCACATACCACCATAAAGGGGACAGGCACCTTTGTGGTGGTTTTGCCGGGCAACGATGGCAGAACCGTAACGTTTCCCCAGATAAAACCTGCCAAAATAAACCTGTCCCTTTTTGGCAGGTTTCTAGAAAGGCTATTCGGACTGTGAAGGATTCCGACCTCTCCGCAACGGCTGCGCGCGACGCCGCCCGCATCGTTTGGTTTAAGCGCTATCCCGCCAAGCAGACGCTCATCGCATTTTTGCTCGCCCTGCTGGCGACTACGGCGTTTTCCATCGATCCCGCCCCGGTGTCGAGCAATGCGGTCCTGGCGATCGACCCCAAGGCGACGGGCACGCTCTACGTGTGCTACGAGGTACTTCTCTCGTTTGCCGGCCATACCGACGCAGTGATGCTGCTCGCGCTTGCCTGCTTGCTCACGCTGCCGTTTCGCTATGTGTTCTTTGGCCGCGGTGACGCTTGGCGCCCGTCGGTCGTGCTGCCATCGCTGTTCTTTGCCGTTTGCATGGTGTTCGGCCGTAGCTACGACCTTACCGATTCGGCAGAGATTGTGCTGGGCGACAAGGCACGCGTTATCTGCGCCTGGATTGGCGGCGCGGGCTGGATGCTTCTGGCGATTGTGGCCTTCTATCTGGCTTTTGAGTTTTTAGATTGGTTGAGCTCCCACCGCATCCCGTTTTCGGAGGCACATTTTGGTCGCGTGTGGCGTGTTGCCCACGCCGTGCTCTCGGTCCATCCCTTTGTCGGGCCGTTTCTTGTCCTCATGATTGTCTGGGCGCCCACGCTTATCGCCTCGCTGCCCGGCCTCTTTATGGGAGATACGGGCGCGCAGATCCGCCAATGGTTCAACTATCCCAACGGCACGAGCGACTACCTGCGCCTGCTTAACCCCAACGTGCTGCTCAACGGCCATCATCCGGTGGTGCACACGGCCATCATCGGCTCATGTGTGCAACTGGGGCTTTCGCTATTCAGCAGCGCCAATGCGGGCCTTGCCATCTACACCTGTGCCCAATTTGTCATCACGGCCGCCTGCATGGCCTATTCCATATCTTCGCTGCGCAAGCTGGGCGTGAGCCTGCCGGTCCGTGGCGTCATCTTGCTGTTCTTTGCGTTTATGCCGATGTTCTCCAACTATGCGGCGCTGCTGACCAAAGACGTACTGTTTGCCGATGCGTTTTTGGTGCTGCTCGTTCAGACCGTCAAGCTCGTGGCATGTGGCCTGCCCCGTCGCGATGCCAATGCCGAGCGCGCGGGCGAACAGGCGCCTGTGCTCTTTGCACGCCACGACTGGCTGTTGCTCGTGCTGGGTGCCATGGGTTCCACGTTTTTGCGCAACGGCGGCTTGGTGTTTCCCCTGGCGGCATGCGTAATCGCGGCGGCGTTTTGCGCTTGGGACGCGCACGTGGCCCGTCGTGCAGCCAAGCAGGCTGGTGCTGCGCCTTCGGGCACCACCCCGCGTTTCCGCTGGGTGGGAGTTCTTGCGGTGCTTGCACTCTGCCTTGCCTCTAATATGTACTTCACCAAGGTCTTTATGCCGGCACATGACATCACGCCTGGTTCCAAGCGCGAAATCCTCTCGATTCCGTTCCAGCAGACGGCTCGTTTTGTCCAAAAGCACGACGGCCTCAACTCGGGCGTCAACCCCACGGTTAAGGAGGACGGCACCATCGTGGAGGCTCCTTGCGACGGCTTGGTGACCGACGAAGAGCGTGCCGTGATCGACCGTGTGCTTAAGTACGAGAACCTGGGCCGTCGCTACAACCCCGACAAATCGGATGCCGTCAAAAACTGCTTCAATGAGTACGCCTCGCAGGAGGACATCAAGGCCTATTTTAAGGTGTGGGCCCAGATGTTCAAAAAGGACCCCGAGTGCTATATCTCGGCGCTCGTCAATAACTACTACGGGTACTTCTATCCGAGCGCTCGCGATGCGTGGGTCTACAGCACGGCGCGCAGTGCCGAGATCATGGCGAAGCCCGATAACCTCAAGTACTTTGACTTCCATCCGGTCGACAGCAAAGCCGTGCGCTGGTGCGACCACCTGATTAACCTGTACCGCGTGGCGGTGCAGCGCATTCCGTTTATCTCGCTCACCATGAGCTCGGCCACCTACGTGTGGATCATGATCGTCGTGGTGGTCTACCTGTTGCGCCGCCATTCGTGGCGCGCGCTGGCCATCTGGATACCGCTGCTGGGTGTGCTCGCTGTGTGCCTGATTGGTCCATGTAATGGGTCGACCTACATGCGCTACCTGTACCCGGTCATTGCATGCATGCCTTTCGCCATCGGCGCCACGATCACCCGCAGCGACCGCCTGTGGACCTAACCAAAGATTGGCGCATTGGGGTCAGGCTGCTTTGTGCCAAGGGGCTGCATCATCACGACGCCTTCATTTTTTTGTTTATCTCACAGGCCAGTAGGTATATCATTTATAGCGTTTGTTTATATTGCCCGAGCATCCACGCTGGGCTTTAGGTCGAAACCGATAGGAGACACGTATGTCCGGACACTCTAAGTGGGCCACAACCAAGCATCGTAAGGGCGCGCAGGACGCCAAGCGTTCCGCCCTCTTCTCCAAGCTCAGCCGCAACATCACCGTTGCTGCCCGTCTCGGCGGCGACCCGCTGCCCGAGAACAACGCCAGCCTCGCCGCTGCCGTTGCCAAGGCCAAGGCTCAGTCCATGCCTAAGGACAAGATCAAGTCCGCTATCGATAAGGCCTTTGGTTCGGGTGCCGATGCCGCCGTCTACGAGAACATCGTGTACGAGGGCTACGGTCCCGCCGGTGTCGCCGTCTACGTCGACTGCCTGACCGACAACCGCAACCGCACCGCCGCCGATGTCCGTTCCGCCTTCTCCCACGCCGGTGGCAACCTGGGCACCTCCGGTTCCGTCGCCTTCCAGTTTGAGCGCAAGGGCCAGATCGTCGTTGCCAAGGAGGTCCTGGACGAGAACGCCAAGAAGGAGACCATGATCGCCAACGGTGCTGCCGGTGACGAGGATGAGTTTATGATGGCGATCGCCGAGGCCGGTGGCGAGGACTACGAGGACGCCGGCGAGGAGTGGATCGTCTGGACTGCTGCCAACGACGTTATGGCTGTCTCCAAAGCACTCGAGGAGCAGGGCGTCCAGGTCAAGGGCTCCGAGACCACCATGGTCCCGACCACCCCGACCGAGGTTTCTGGCGCCGACGCCAAGAAGGTTCAGCGCCTCATCGACCGTCTTGAGGAGCTCGACGACGTCCAGGATGTTTACAGCACCATGGACATGACCGACGAGGTCATCGCTGCCCTCGAGGAGGAGTAGCGCCCGCACGGGTTAAGCCGTGCATATCTGGGCATAATGAAGCGAGCATGCAAGCCTCGTGGAATAGATGAGCCGGATCCGCGTGCGTAGAGCACCGGACCCGGCTCTTTTATAATGATGCGAACCGTTTTGCATTTTGAGAGCCGAGATTTGAAGGGAGCGCCACGTGCGCGTACTCAAACGAGCCCTAGCGATCGTGTATCTTGCCGCCGCCATCGTGGCGCTGGGTACGCTTGTCTGCCAGTTTTGGGGGCCGTATACGTATCGCTTTATGCTGCTGATGCGCGACCCCATGCCGCGCATTGTCGTGACGGCATGCGGCGGAGTTGTGGCGATTGGCGTGCTGGTAAGCTTCTTCCGCCTGATGTTTGCTCGTCGCGAGCCGTCCTGCGTGCATCCGGCGGGGGAGCGCAATATCGAGGTCACCCTTGCGGCGCTTTCTTCGTGTGCTAGGGCTGCTGCCGAGCGCGACGACCGCGTGATGGTCGAGCATGTCGAGGCCCGCGTCCAAGGCCCCGACGATTCGCACGTCCGATTTAAGGTCGAGGCTATCGCGCTTGACGATAAGGACGTGGCATCTCTGGCTACCGCGATGCAGCAGCGCATCGAGGAAGCCTGCGACACCATGCTCGGCACGCCGGGTACGACCACGCGCGTCCGTTTTTTGCCGTCCAAGACTACCGTCCAGACCGTGGAGGTTTCCGGTGAGTGATACCAATCAAGATAAGACCGCTCGTACGCCGCGCCTGACGATTGACCAGAGCGCCACGCCGGCGAGCGAACCTGTTGATTCCAAAGCAGAGGCAACTGAGTTACAAGACGCGGCAGCCGCGGATTTTGACGAGGCTATGGGTCTCATCAAGGGTACGGGCGCTGCCATCTGGAGCTATGCTGTGCGTCATCCCAACACCACGCTCGGTGCCGTCGCTGGCTTTATCCTCGCCGTGTTGGTGCTCACGCTCGGCCTGTGGGACACGCTCGTCATTGCATTTTTCGTGTTGATCGGCGCTGTGATCGGCCAAATTCGCGACGGCGAGAACGGGATCGTCAACTTCTTCGGCCGTCTGTTTAGCGGCCGCTAATATGTATTCGACTGTCGCATCTGCGGCAGGCATAAGGAGGAACCATGGCTTTTAATACGAAGGTCGATGTAGCCGATACCGAGCTCGAGGAGAACGAGGCGGTCGTCGCCGAGGCCGAGGACGTAACGCTCGAGGATGAGGCGCTCGTCGAGGCCGAGTCCGATGTGGATGAGGATGACGAGGAAGCGGACGAGTCCGAGGACTCGCTGACCTATTCCAACGGTGTGATCGAGAAGATCGTTGCCATGGCCACCCGCGAGGTTCCGCACGTTCTGGGCATGAAGGGTAACCTCATGCACTTTGTGCAGGAGCAGTTTGGTGCCGAGAATCTGACCAAGGGCGTGACGGTCGAGGTCACCGATGACAATCGCGTGGTCGTCAACATCTCCGTCATCATCGAGTACGGCGCCTATGCGCCCGCGATCTTCGACGATGTCAAGGCACGTGTCACTGAGCGCCTTGCCGCGATGACCGGCCTTGAGGTGGCGGGTGTCAACCTGCGTATCGAGGACGTCATCACCCCCGAGGAGTACGAGCACCGCACCAGCCAGCACGAATAACCTTCCAAAAAGGGACAGGTTTGTTTTGGCAGGTTTTATCTGCGAAAACGTTAAACGGCCGACCGCGCAAGTAAAAGCGTGGCCGGTCGTTATTTGTATGCCCCCCGATGTAGGCATACCGCTCGTCTAACTAGGGGTTGCAATCGTTGCGTTCCGCGTTACCCTAATGGGCGCATTGTTTCCAAATTGTTAACGAGGGGTTGCCGTAATGGCTGACGAGCACGAAACAGAAAGCCAGGCATGGGCGATTGAGGCCGCCGCGGCAGAGGCGGCATCGCGAGCTGCCGAAGAGGTACATCGTCCTCCCGTGGTGCCGATGGAGCGCGTGGTCGATCGCACCGATATCGAGCGCGGCGAGCGTGCCGGCCAAAAGCGCAGCCAGGAGCCGGGCTTCCCGCGCTTTTTCGCCGAGCTCAATCTGGGCCTGATTCTTACGGCCTTCGCCATCGTTGCGTTTAAAACCCCTAATCATTTTGCTTTTGGCGGCACCTCGGGCATGTCGGTCATTCTGTCCACGCTGTTCCCGACCCTGCCCGTCGGCGTCTTTATGTGGATCATTAACGCGGTTCTCGTCGTTTTGGGCTTTATCTTTTTGGAGCGCAAGGCAATCCTGTGGAGCGTCTTCGCCTCGTTTGCGCTGTCCGCCTATGTTTCGCTGTTTGAGCTCTTTATTCCGACCGATGTCTCTCTGACGGGTGATATGTGGCTCGACCTGTGCTTTGCCGTCATCCTGCCGGCGCTTGGCAGCGCTATTGTCTTTGACATCGGCGCCTCGACGGGTGGCACGGACATTCTTGCCATGATCCTCAAGCGCCGCACGACGCTCGAGATTGGTCGCGCACTGCTGCTGGTCGATATCGGCATCGTGACCATCGCGGCCTTCTTGTACGGCCCGCGTGTCGGTCTGTATTGCGTGCTCGGCCTGTTTGCCAAGACGCTTGTGGTCGACAAAGCCATTGAGAGCATTCACCTGCGCAAAGTCTGCACGGTCATTTGTTCCGAGCCCCTTAAGGTCGAGGAGTTTATCGTCAAGCATCTCAACCGCACGGCGACCATCAGCCGCGGCTACGGTGCCTTCTCGGGCAAGTGTGTGACGGTGATCATGAGCGTGCTGAGCCGTCGCGAGGCCGTGCAGCTGCGCCGCTATGCGCGCGAAGTCGATCCGGGCGCCTTTATCACGATTGTCGACAGCTCCGAGATCGTCGGCAAGGGCTTTCGCGGAACGAACTAGCACAGACGTATTCAACGAACCGCCTGCTGGCGCCGTGTACCATGCAAATCGGTCATCTTTGAGTATTTGAACTCACATTGGGTGATAATGATGCCAAAGACATCGTTTGCGATCCAGGTGATTCGCTCTAGATACGAAGGGATGATTCTATGTTCTGCTCGCAGTGTGGCGCCCCCATGGGCGATAACGACAAGTTCTGCGGCGTGTGTGGTGCTCCTAATGCCGGTGCCGCTGGCCCCGCTCCCCAGGGACAGCCTCAGCCCCAGCAGTTTGTTCCGCAACCGCCCGTGGCGAATGCGCCAAAGGGCTGTGTGGTTCAGGCGTTCCAGGATATGACCAAGACCCCGGGCGTGCTTCAGCGTGTATGCCAAATCGCGTTTTTGCCGGCGCTGATTTGCGTTGTGTCGGTGCTCGTGTTGTTTATTCCCGTTATTGGCGGCATTGCGGCTGCCATCGGCTTTTTGGCAGCTTGCATTGCGAGCGTGTGCGGTTCCGGCTTTGGCATCGAGTGGGGTCGCGATCTGTCGCTTAAGATCGATGACGGCATGGATCGTCCGCTGATGCGTTCCACGTCGTTTGGTCTCGGAGTCTTTTCGAGCGTTATTTCGGTCGTGCTCGAGGTTATCGCTGCCATTCCCGTTATCGGTGTAGTGCTTTCGCTGGTGGAGGGCGTGGCGCTTGGTGCCGCAGGCTCGTACTCCTACTATGGCTCCTATGCGCTCGAGGCTGCGCTGTTCGGTTCGCTCGCCCTGCTTGTCCTGGCTATGATTGCCACGGCAGTCTTGGGGGTCTTCTTTAAGATGTTCGCCGACATTGCCGTGATGCACTTTGCGGTGACCGGGCGCGTTGAGAGCGCGTTTTCGCTCGACAAGGTCTGGGCGGCGTTTAAGCACAACAAGACCAAGCTGTTCTGCGCTTCGTTCCTTCCCGAGTTTTTGACGGGCCTGGTTTCCAACGCCATTACGTGGATCTTGACAGCTGTCTTTGGTGCCATCGCCGGAATTGGCGCGTACGGCTATTACTATCGCCCCACGGGTATCGAGGCGATTGTTACCGCCGGTGGTGTCACGCTCGTATTGTTCCTGGTGCTGATTGCGTTCGTCACGGTGTTCCTTACGGTCTTTGGCAAGATGCTCAAGCACCGTGCCGTTGGCTATTGGGCTGCACGTTATGCAAGCGAATGGGCCGATGAGGACAAGGACGACGTTTTGACTTTTGTGCTCCCGGGTGAGAAGAAGCCTGCTCCTGCGGGATTCAATCCCACGGCAGCCACTGGTGCTGCGCCTGCCCCGGCACCCGCGCCTGCACCTGCCCCGGCACCTGCTCCTGTCCCCGCACCGGCGTCCGAGGCGACGCCTGCGGAGCCCGATTGGGATGCCGTTGCCACGCCGGCGGATGAGCCGGGCGATAATCCTGCTGCCGAAAACAATCAAACCGAATAGCCGGTCGAGGCGCCCTGGGCAACTGAGCCCGGGGTGCCTTTTTCTACTGCGAAAGCAAGAAAATGCCTGGGAAAACGGTTGCAGCAAAATTTCTCGGAAATTGGTCAATGTTGCGCAACAACGTCGCGGCTATTGTTGAGAACGTAGACGTGTAAGGTTTGAAGGCGTGCGACGCCTTAGGAAAAGGAGAGGCTCATGTTCTGTCCCACTTGTGGTTCTCCCATTTCGGATGATGCCAAATTCTGCCCTGTTTGCGTATCCGCCGTTGGTGCCGCTTCTGCCGCTCCGGCCCCGCAGCCCCAGCCCGCTCCGGCCCAGGCTATTCAGCCCGTGCCCCAGCCTCAGCAGCAGTACACCGGTCAATACGCCCAACAGTCCGCATCCGCTCCGATGGGCTATGGCCCCATTAAGGCTGACCGCAGCCTGATCGGCTGGCTGCTGCTCTCTCTTGTGACCTGCGGTATCTATTCGTTCTACTTCCTGTATTGCTTGGCACGCGACGTCAACACGTTGTGTCAGGATGACGGCGATTACACGCCGGGTCTGGCGGAATTCATCCTTCTATCGTTTGTGACCTGCGGCTTCTACGCGTACTACTGGTATTACAAGATTGGCAACCGCCTGCAGGCCAACGCTCCTCGCTACGGCCTGGTGTTCCAGGAAAACGGCACCACCGTTCTTCTGTGGCAGATCTTCGGCGCGCTCCTGTGCGGCCTTGGTCCCATCTTCGCTATGAACATCATCATCAATAATACCAATGCCATGGCAACGGCTTACAACACTCGCCTTGGCGCTCGTGCCTAACAATAAGGGCGGCGTGAACAGCTCCCAGGGACATAGGGGCACGGCAGAGCTCCTTCGCCGCGCCCTTTTTTGCACCGGCGCGCTCTTTGTCGCCTGGCTCGCGCTCTACCTGCTCGATATCGGCTGCATTTTTCGAATGATGACGGGCGCTCCTTGTCCGGGATGCGGCATGACGAGGGCGTGGCTGGCGGCGCTGCGTCTCGATTTTGCGGCGGCCTTTGCCTACCATCCGCTGTTTTGGGTGGTGCCGATTGCGTTTGTGCTCGCGTTCGTGCGCGAGGAGGTGGCATCGAGCAAGCTAAAGCGTGGTGTCGACATTGCAGTCACCGTGTTGTGCATGCTGGTCATCGCCGTATGGATCGTGCGCCTCATCAATCCGGTAGATGCCGGCTTACTCTTTGGCGGCCATGCGCCCGCCGGAGTCCCCGACGACATCATCCACCTCGAACCCCCACGCTGGCTCACCATCCTTCGCTCTTTCCTGTCGTGACGGAGGACGCGCTAGAAAAGCGGTCGACACATAAGCGGGGGCGAACGTTGAGATAACGTTCGCCCCCGCTTTGCTCTAGCCAGGTTGTTATGGGTGGGCGTGATGGCTACTCGTCGCGCTTCTCCTCGTGGCGAGCGGCAGCCCGCGCATCGTGGATGCCCTTGATTGCAGCATGGCGAGCGGTGCGAGCATCGTGCATGGCGTCGCGCGCCTCAGCGGCTGTTGCCTTGGCAGAGCGCAGCTTGGCGGCCAAGTCGGGGTTGGTCTCGGCAACCGCGGCGATCGTGGGGCCGTCGAGCTCCTCTTGCGTGGGCTCGGCCAAAAAGTCGATAGCATACTGGGCGGCCACCATGGAGCCCTTTGCCAGCACGGTCTCGTCGATCTTGTAGAAGCAGGAATGTTGGGCGTACGTGGCACCAATCTTGGGGTTGCGCGTACCTACAAAGGCGAGCACGCCCGGCACGCGGCGCAGGTACTCCGAAAAATCCTCGCCCGAAAGCGTGCCACGGTAATGGCCTTGACCGGTGGGGCCCAGGCACTTGATTACAGCCTGACGGCAGCGCTCGCTCGAGGCGACCTCGTTTTCGACCTTGTAGTTGGCGATGGTGTAGTCGGTGAGCTCAGCCTCGGCGCCCAGAGCTGCCGCGGTATGCTCCACGATGCGGCGCATGAGCTCCGGCATTTCCTCGTGGGTCGAATCGCCGTAGGTGCGCACTGTGCCGGCGAGGTAGGCCGTGCCGGCGATAACGTTGCGCGCGGTGCCGCCGTGCAGCTCGCCGACGGTGATGACAGCCGGCTCGTAGGGGCTAATCTCGCGCGAGACGATGGTCTGCAGGGCGTTGACGATCTCTGCCGCAACCATAACGGCGTCGTGGCCGCGCTGGGGCATGGCGCCATGGCACGAGGTGCCGCGGACGTCGATGCGGAACCAGTCGGTATTTGCCATGCGTGGGCCGGGCTCGCAGCTTACGGTACCGGCGTCGACCTCGCTCCAGATGTGCGCGGCGTAGGCGCCATCGACGCCGTCGAGCACACCCGTGCCAATCATGAGTTTGGCGCCCTGGCCGTTTTCCTCGCTGGGCTGGAATACGATGCGAATCTCGCCGTGGATGTCATCGGTCATGTGGCGCAGAATCTGCAACGTGCCGAGCATCATGGCGATATGGCAGTCGTGACCGCAGGCGTGCATGCAGCCCTCATTGACGCTGACGAACTCCTCGCCGGTCTGCTCAGTGACGGGCAGGGCGTCGATATCGGCGCGCAGCAGGATGCGGCGGCGCGGCGTGCCGTCCTCGCGGTAGGCATCCGGCGCGGTGCCGCGAAGCGTCGCCACCAGGCCCGTCTTGAGCGGACGCTCGTAGGGGATATTCATGGCGTCGAGCTGGTTGGCGATGTCGGAAGTCGTGCGCTCCTCGGCAAGGCTCAGCTCCGGGTGCTTATGGAAGTGCCGGCGCTGCTTGATGATGTAGGGTTCAAACTCGGCGGCGATATCCTGGATGGCCGCGGTGACGTCGTCTGCCGCGCGAACCTCGGTTGCCGCCATAATCTGCTGTGCCTTGGTCTTCGTCATGGTCGATTTGCTCCTTGTTGGCTCGATCGCAAAATCGTACAGGCTCTCTCCAGTATGCCACCTGCCGCTAGGGCTGGTAAAGCTGCCGTTTGCCGCTTGGCATTTTGTAACCGAGGCGGGGGAGTACACTCGGGGGTGTTGAATTTCCTGCCAGAGATGGGGATGCCCATGCAACATATCGATCGGATTATTCGCTCCAAGAACGTCTTTACCGCGCAAGACGGCATCGATTCCGCCCGCGAGCTGGCGATTGCCATCGCGGGCGACCGCATCGTCGCAGTCGGTGCGCCCGATGACGTAATTGCCGCCGCACCTGCCGCCACGCCGGTGGTCGATTACGGCGAGCAGTTTGTCTGCCCCGGTTTCCATGATGCGCATCTGCACTTCTTCCATACCTCGGTCGGCTCCTCGCCGTACATGCTCATGGATATGGGCACGTCCGAGGCGGCACTGGTACAACATGCGCTCGAGTTTTCCCAGGACCTGCCCGATGACGCCTGGGTTGTGACGCAGGGCTGGCGCGACTACCGTTGGGACCCGCCCGAGCATCCTACCAAGGCGTCGCTCGATGCGGCATTCCCCGATCGTCCCTGCGTTATGTATTCGGGCGACGGGCACACGCTTTGGCTCAACAGCCGCGCACTCGAGGCGCTCGGCGTCACGCGCGACAGCGAGCCGCCAGCGGGCGGCAGCTACGACAAGGACGCAAGCGGCGAGCTTACGGGCATTGCTCACGAAGCGGCTGCCATGCAGTTGTTGCCGCGCTGCCTTGAGTGGCTGGGCGAAGATCGCATCGCAAGCGCTTACGCCGATCAAATGAGGCGCATGGCCGAGCAGGGCATCACCTCGATCTGCGATATGTCGCTCATGCCCATGCCAGGCTGCGATTTTATCCGCGACGACGTCTACGACAAACTGCAGACAGCCGGCAAGCTGGGCATTCGTGCCCATCTGTTCCCCACGCTGTTGGATGACCAGTCGCGTCTAGAAGAGCTCCAGGTACGTTATGCGAACAACGCGCTGCTTTCGGCGCCGGGTTTTAAGCAGTTCTTCGATGGCGTGTCGAGTGAACACACGGCATATCTCACCGAGCCCTATACCAATCCGCGCTTCCCGGGCGACCAGGGCCGTCTGACAGTCCCGGCTGAGCGCATGCGAAAATTGGTTCTGGCGGCTGCGGAGCGCGGTCACACCGTGCGCATCCACGTTATTGGTGACGGTGCGATTCATGCCGCGCTGGATATCTTCGAGGAAGCAGCCGACCTGTACGGCCTGCCCCAGCACGGCCATAACACGCTCGAGCACCTGGAGAACCTTCTGCCCGAGGACATCGACCGCCTGCGCAAGCTCAACGTGGTTGCTTCGAGCCAGCCCTGCCACATTACACTCGACCCGGGTGGACCGGAGCGCGATCTGGGCCTGGAGCGCAGCCGCATCATGTGGCCGTTCGCAACCTATAAGCAGCGCGGCATTCGCCAAGCCTTCGGTACCGACAGCCCTATCACGCCCGTTACCAGCATGAACGTGCTCTACACGGCTATCACGCGCCAGGACCCCAAAAGCCACTGGCCCGAGGGCGGCTGGTTGCCGAGCGAGCGCATCGATGCAGCAACGGCTCTGCGCAACTACACCTTGGGCAGCGCCTATGCAGCGGGCGACGAGCAAAACCTCGGTAGCTTGGAGCCTGGCAAGTACGCCGACCTGGTAGTCCTGGACCAAAACCCGCTCACCGTTGATCCCCAAGAACTTCAAGCCACCAAAGTCCAAGCCACCTACCTGGCAGGCAACTTGATTTACGAGCGCTAACCCCACATCCCACCCCTCAGTTGCGGTGAAATAGTCCCTAAAATCGGCCTTCAAGCCCAAAAACAGGAACTATTCCACCGCAACTTAAAAGAGCGCGTCCCAACAACGTGCCCCCTATCTTGTGCATTCCATCCGCATCGCCATTTTGCTGCACTGACTTTTCTGAATGCCGGGCCCTAGTTAGTCAACCTGGCTCCCGGGGCGGACCGGAGGGCATGAAGTTTGTCGCGAGTTCCGCACGCAAAGGAAAGCACTTAATGTGCTTTCCGTCTTGCGCAGGACTGTAGAGCAGCAAACTTCATGCCCTCCGGTCCGCCCCGGGAGCCACCGTTAAGTTATCCCCCGGCATTCAGAAAATCTAAGTGCCAAAAAATAAGATTTTTTGACTCCGTGTTGTATAACCCGCCATTCGTGGGTACCATTCAACGCGTACGCAAACAAAAAGGGTTAATTCGCGTGGTATAACCGCGCGGCCCAAAAAGGAGGAGACAAGCATGTCGTCTTTGAAGCCGCTTGCAGATCGTGTTCTGGTCAAGCCCGACGAGGCCGAGCAGAAGACCGCTTCTGGTCTGTATATCGCCAGCAACGCTCAGGAGAAGCCGCAGCGCGGCACCATTGTTGCCGTTGGCGCCGGCAAGGTCAACGACAAGGGTGAGCGCATTCCCATGGACGTCAAGGTCGGTGACGTTGTCATCTACGGTAAGTTCGGTGGCAACGAGGTTAAGGTCGACGGCGAGAAGTATCTGCTCATGCGCGCCGATGACATCTACGCTGTCGTCGAGGCCTAGTCTCGTCAGAATCTCTGATTCGTCTTTGAACGCGCTCGTCGCATAGGACTCGGAAGCGGCGACGCGAGTCACATTTCTTTTGGAGGATTACCCACTATGGCAAAGAACATTACGTTCAACACCGATGCCCGCGCTAAGCTCGCCAAGGGCGTCAACACCCTGGCCGACGCCGTTACCGTCACCATGGGCCCCAAGGGCCGCTACGTTGCGCTGCAGCGCACGTTCGGTGCCCCGACCATCACCAACGACGGCGTTTCCGTCGCTAAGGAGATCGAGCTCGAGGACAACATCGAGAACATGGGCGCCCAGCTGGTGAAGGAGGTCGCCACCAAGACCAACGACACCGTGGGTGACGGCACCACCACCGCAACCCTGCTCGCTCAGGCCATCGTCAACGACGGTCTGCGCAACGTCGCCGCTGGCGCCAACCCGCTGGCCATCCGTCGCGGCATCGACAAGGCCGTCAACGCCGCCGTCGCCGAGATGAAGAAGCAGGCCAAGCCGGTCGAGACCAAGGAGCAGATTGCTTCCGTCGGTACCATCTCCGCCGGTGACCCCGAGGTCGGCGAGAAGATCGCCGAGGCCATGGAGGTCGTGGGCAAGGACGGCGTCATCACCGTCGAGGATTCCCAGACGTTCGACATCACCATCGACACCGTCGAGGGCATGCAGTTCGACAAGGGCTATGTCTCCGCTTACTTCGTCACGGATAACGACCGCATGGAGGCCGTGATGAAGGATCCGTACATCCTCATCACCGACCAGAAAATCTCCAGCGTTCAGGACATCATGCCTGTTCTCGAGGCTGTCCAGCGCGCCGGCCGTGGCCTGCTCATCATCGCTGAGGACATCGACGGCGAGGCCCTGCCCACCCTGGTCCTCAACAAGATCCGTGGCGCTCTCAGCGTCTGCGCCGTCAAGGCTCCGGGCTACGGCGATCGCCGCAAGCGCATCCTCGAGGACATCGCCGTCCTTACCGGTGGCCAGGCCGCTCTGGACGAGCTGGGCGTGAAGGTCGCTGACATCACCGCCGATATGCTCGGTACCGCTAAGTCCGTCACCATCTCCAAGGACAACACCGTCGTCGTTGGCGGCGCTGGTTCCAAGGAGGCCATCGACGCCCGCATCGCTCAGATCAAGGGCGAGATGGAGAACACCACCTCTGACTTCGACCGCGAGAAGCTCCAGGAGCGCCTGGCCAAGCTCTCCGGTGGCGTTGCCGTCATCAAGGTTGGCGCTGCTACCGAGTCCGAGCTCAAGGAGATCAAGCATCGCGTCGAGGATGCCCTGCAGGCAACCCGAGCTGCTGTCGAGGAGGGCATTGTCGCCGGTGGCGGCGTCGCCTTCATGGACGCTGTTCCTGCGCTCGATGCTGTCGAGATCGACGACCCCGAGGAGAAGATCGGCGTCGACATCGTCAAGAAGGCTCTGACCGCTCCGGTCGCTACCATCGCCAAGAACGCTGGCTTTGAGGGCGCTGTCGTGGTCGACAAGGTTGCCGAGCTGCCCGCCGGCCAGGGTCTCAACTCTGCCAACGGCGAGTGGGGCGACATGATCGAGATGGGCGTCCTCGACCCCGTCAAGGTCAGCCGCGTCACCCTGCAGAACGCTGCTTCCGTCGCCAGCCTGATCCTCATCACCGAGGCTACCGTCTCCGATGTGCCCAAGAATACTCAGCTTGAGGACGCTATCGCTGCTGCCACCGCTGGTCAGCAGGGCGGCGGTATGTACTAAGGCCGACAAGGTCTAGAACTCCCACCGGGAATCCGGGGGCGTGACGGGGCTTCTCTCCGGAACGTCCTCGGACATGCAAAGAGGCTCCGCATCGCGCTTCGCGCTGCGGAGCCTCTTTGCGTCCTGCGGAATGTTCCGGAGAGAAGCCCCGTCACGCCCCCGGATCCCCTGTGTTTACGGCCTTGAGGTCGGCGTGGACGGAGATCGTGGCTGATGGGGATACATGTCCCGGTCGCTGTTTCGCGGCTTTGCCGCGAAAGGCGCGCTACTTTGGGATGGGTGGGGAACGTGGTTGTTGCGGCAACTGATCCCCACCATAAATTACCCTCGGCATACTTGCGCGAAAACCTGCCCGTGCTACACTTGCAATTGCTGTTTCAGGGCGGGGTGAAATTCCCCACTGGCGGTAAATCGGGCGGTGCCA